>Ga0182015_10000004_pt1 | contig 285774 bp, 240 predicted proteins | sample 712P3MmetaG_FD_120478 | JGI IMG/M metagenome (GOLD analysis project Ga0182015, IMG submission 120478) | Permafrost microbial communities from Stordalen Mire, Sweden - 712P3M metaG | ecosystem: Environmental > Terrestrial > Soil > Wetlands > Permafrost | place: Sweden: Stordalen | collected...
GGCGCAGCGGAAGCGCTCCCTGCTGCCACCAATTCGAATCCAACTTAAGGGGACATTTCTAATGAGGCAATCACGGGGACATTTCTAACGAGGTTTGACAGCTATCCCAGTTTCCTGTTGACTCTACTCGGTACGTTAGCTAGCCTACCGCCCATCTTGGGCTGGGGCCCACGTCCTAAAAGCGAATTGTTTAAAAATCGGAAGAATTTGGTGGCCGGCTTCTGATAGGCGCATTTCTGTATGTTACGAGATTTATTACCCGTAACGCAGATTGCATTTTCCCAACAAACTGTCTTCTCGCCAAAAAAAGTCTCGCATCGGGAGAGTCGCGATGAAAACGTGGAAAGCCGCATTCCTCGCTGGGTTGCTAGCGTGCACCCTGCTCCTATCCGGAGTTGCGCTCGCGCAAAACACTCAGTACGGCTCCATTCGTGGAACTGTGTTTGATACATCTCACGCTTCCGTCGCCACTGCGAAATTGACGCTGACGAATCCCTCCACCGGCATCCGCCGCGAACTCCAAGTCGAGTCCGATGGTACATATGTCTTCGACAACGTTGCGCCGGGCGAGTACACCATCACCGCTGTAGCCGATGGGTTCGCCGTCACCACTGTGAAGCAAATCGTCGTTAACGTCGGGGGGTCCTTGCAGCTCGATATCACCATGCCCCTGAAAAGCCAGTCTCAGACCGTTGAAGTCACTGCTGCCAGCGGCGAGGTCGTTGACACCAGCACTACCGGAATTACGCAGTTGCTTAACTCCATTAGCGTCGAAAACCTCCCCTTCCCTGGACGCGATTATCGAGACATGGCCCTTCTTACTCCCTCCGCTCAGGTCGTGCCCGGGCTACGCGGCGGTATCCGTCTCGGTGGGCAGCAGAGCGATTACAGCGGCTTGGTGATTGACGGCGCAGACGCCACCAACAACTATTTCGGCGAAAATTTCGGCTCCCTCGAAACCAAGAACCTGACGGTGCCGCTGGAAGCGGTCCAGGAATTTCAAGTTGTAACCAACGGATTCGCTCCCGAATTCGGCCGTGCCACCGGCGGGTTGCTCAACGTGGTGACCAAGTCTGGCACCAACGCAGTTCATGGCGAAGCCCACGAATACTACCGCGGTGGTAGCCTCACAGCAGACGACGCACTCGGCGAGCCCTCCAACATCGACAACCAAAATCAGTTTGGCGGGTCCGTCGGTTTTCCCATCCACAAAGATCGCCAGTTCCTGTTCCTCGCAACCGACATCCAGCGAGAAAACGGTCCACTCACTACTGTATTCTGCACAGCCGCTGACCCGGGATGCTCCCAGTTTTTGGCGTCAGCGGGTCCGATTATCCAGCCGGCAACTCCGGGTAGCACCAACATCCTACCTCCCGGTTGCTTATCCACAGCCGTAGGGCAGGCTCTTCTGCCGGCCTGTTACGGGGTTCCGACCGTCGGAGCCCTCAACGGGGCACACAATCAGTATCAAAATTTCTTCACCCTTCTCGGTCACTACGATTATCAATTCAGTCCCGCCAACCATTTCAGCATTCGAGGGCTCGGTAGTCGGAACCACACCAACGGTTTCACCGGCGGCCAGGGTCAAACCGAGACGCCGTATTCCATCGGTACCGCGGAAAATTTCGTAAACCAGGGTATTGGTGGCGTGTTCGCGCTAACTAGTGTTCTCGGTCGTAAGGTGAACGAAATTCGTGTGGAAGTGAGCGGCGAAACCCGCAAGCGCCACGCAATTTCTAATGGCGCGCCACAAATCCTGATCAACCAAACCGGCATGTCATTTGGACAGCGTTTTTATCTCCCAAGCAACAACGACGCCGGCAAGCTCCAGGCTGCGGACAATTTCTCGTACTCCTTCGGCAAGCACGACATGAAGTTCGGAGGCGATACCGACACTTTCACTGACCGCAAGGACACCTTTGCCGGTTGGAGTGTAGGCGAATACGAATTTAATACTCTTTGTGATTTTGAGCCGGGACCGGTTGCTACCAATCCTTGGTGCGCAGGTTACTCTGGAACTGTACCTACATCCCCCAACCCCTTCTTCTTTGTCCAAGGCGTTGGTCTGAATGGTCAAACGAATACCACTCAACAGCAACAATTGGCGGCTCTTTTCAAAGACAACACTCTCTATAACAATTATCAGTCAGGGCTGGGTCTCTATTGGCAGGATAAGTGGCAAATCACGCCGCGAATCACTTTGACTTATGGCCTTCGCTGGGACGGCACCTGGAACCCCCAGCCGCAGTCCGCGATTCCAGGAAATACGGTTTGGATTGGCGAGGGTTCCTCAAGCAAACAGGCAGCGCCTCCCCAACGCGTCCCGGACGATTTTGGGCAATTTGGGCCTCGCGTGGGAATAGCATGGAATGTAGGAACGACGGAGCATCCCACCGTTGTCCGCGCCGCGTGGGGATACTACTACGCGCAAACGCCGCTTATCTTCTTTCCGACGATTGGCACCTCAAAGCAAGCAACCGTTTTTTGTCCATCGTCGTTCTTCGAATTCTGTGCACCTTCAACTACGAACCCCCCGACAGCAACCTCGCCGGCGGCTTTCCCCTATCTTTTCCCCTCGACTCTTCCTATCGGAGTCAGCGACCTGTGTTCCAGTGTCGTGGGTTGTCCAGCCATCAGCTACGTTGATCCATCATTCCGCAATCCGCGGGTCTCGAACTTCACGGTCACACTCGAGCATTCATTCACCAATAGCTGGACCGTCTCCGCCAGCTACGCCTTCGTCCATTCGGCGGATTTGCGCACCGGTGGCTTCAGTACTACGCAGTGGTTCCGAAACTTTATTCCGGAGGGTAAAGATGCGTTCGGCAGAACGCTCATTGCTGGTACTGCGACGCAGGCTGCTCCGGGCGACCCTATAACTCAATTCGCTACTCCGCTAGATCCCACACTCTTTAGCTCCAGTGAACTGGGCAGCTTTGGTCACGGCAACTATCAGGAATTTGTGGCGGGAGTAAACAAGCGTTTCTCGCAGCGCTATCAGTTCTTCGCCAACTACACTTGGTCGAGGAACTTCGCAAATGCTTCCAGCGAGCGCGACACCGAAACATTCTTTGGTCCCCAAGATCCGTTTAATCTAAATTTGGATTACGGTCGCGACGGCTTGGACATCACCCACCAGTTCAAAGGCGGCATGGTGGTCGATCTGCCAATGGGCTTCACTTGGAGCACCAACTTCATCCTCCACAGCGGACTCGCATATCCTGCTTATTCAAATGTGGATATTAACGGTGACGGAGTCATCAATCAGTTCGCTCAAAATGATCGGCCGACGGTTCAGATCGGCAATGGAAAACCGTTCCTGCTGCCCGAGTACCCCGGCCGCCAGCCCGCCTTTTATAATTGGGACATGCGGATTGCCAAGGACCTCAACTTCAAGGAGCGCTATGTCCTGCGCTTTTCTGCCGATCTTTTCAACATCACCAATTCCAGCAACCTTTACTCCGATCCTGACGTATTCGGCTTCGTTGGTCCAACGAGCAACGCGGCGTGCACTCCTGTGAATCCGACGTTGTACGCAAACATCGTTTGCCCTTCGCTAACAGCCATACCGACGCCGCACAACACTCCCGGATATCGCACGGTGGATGAGCTTGCCCCAGGCGCAACAGCTTTCGCAGCTCAATTCGGCGTCCGCTTCCAGTTCTAACAATTCCGGGCGGACTCGAGCGTCAAGACCACGCGATCAGCGTCGTCGCTAACAGCAGGTAGCAAGAGCGTATCGAGATCCCGCTCGCGTTCTCAAAACACCACACGTCTTCCTATTTTTCGGGTTCGGTGTAATCAAAGCGGAAGGAATCACCCGCGGGGCCTGCGACTCCGCGCGTGTTGTACTCGAGCATGTATTTCAGATGCCGCTCATCCTCAGGATAGCCGGCGCCTTTCGGATACGGATACGGTATGAGCGTGTGAAATGGAAGCGGCGAGACGGTGTCGCCGTGCGCCGCGTAGAAATCCATGTCCTTCGCGAATCCGTTGGCATAAAAGAAATAATCGCGTGTCCAGCCGTCTGGCAACCCCGGCAAATGTGTTGAGTCGAAATCCACCGCTACTTCATCGCCCGATCCAAAGATCACGTATTCGTCGTCCGGCGCGCGCAGCAGATTTGTCACGTCGCCATACCTCGTGTAATTTCCAATCTGCCTCGAATAAGGCCCGGTCTCGCTTACCTCCTCGTAAACGTAGCTCAAATCGTTGCGCGGATTCCCCTCCACCACGCGTGGATACCCGCGAAATTGCAGTTGAGCCTTGGACAAAGGCACTTCTGTTGTTTTGAACGGCGTATCCGTAGCGGAATTATCCACCAGGATGCGATCCCAATAAATTTTCAGGTTTGTGGTGATACGAATGAAACGCGTGCCGGGCGGAAGTTTTCCGGTCAAGTCCGCGACCATCGTTCGCCAGAGTCCCGCCGGGAATCCCATGTCGTCAATCACTCGCACCCACTTCGCGGAATCGTCCAGCATCTCAACGTAAGGCGGTACCGGCTGAATTCCAGACTGCCACGCCGCGTACATTGAGCTGGCGCTGAAATAGTCGGTAAAACCGTCCATCAAAAGGCGCAACGGACGCGCCGGATCCCACGGTCCGATGTCGAGTTCGATTGTATGCATTGCAGCGAAGCCCGCGTACGGCGCATCCGGAAAGTCCGTCACATATTTGTGGTCTCGCGCCACGACGAGGGGCAGCAGATTGTGTCCGCGATCGTCCCATGCCCCCAACGGCGGATGCGCTTCGAAACTCGCGATCACTTTGAATTTCGGGAACGGCGGATTCGTCATAAAACGTTCGTTGGGATAAACCTCTACATCCGAAGGATGGTCCACCGCAATCAGGCGCGTCTGATCGAGATAGTCCAGCTCTTCCATCGGCTCCAGCATGCGAAATTTAATGATTCCGTTTTCCGCCTGCGCTTGTGATCCCGCCACCTTCAGATATTCTTCCGGGTCCGGCGTATTCCGCTGATTCGGGGCGATCCAATGCCCCACGATTCCAGGCCCAATCATGTCCGCGAGAAATTCAAACTTCTGTCCGTTCCATGCAAACACGATTGGGCACGAGCTGCCCCGCCGGTCGATCTCCGTGATCATTTCCGTCTTGTGCGCAGGAATTTCCATTTCATCCTGCACCACGCCCGTGGGCCACAGAAGTCGAACCACGTCCGCGCTACGCTCAGGCCCAAGGCCTGCCACAATTTCCGTTGGACCTTGCCCTAGGTAACCGGACGCCCCGCTGATTTCCCACTTTTGCTGCAGCGCGCCGGCGCTCATCTCAACCTTCGTGCCGATTCCCGTCTTGTTGTCGTTCGTGCCCTTGAATTGCAGCTTCAACCAGTTATATCGATTGCCTCCTTCATTCTTTAAGAGCACCGGCGGCAAATGATTTTGCGTGATCAGCAAGTCAACGGATCCGTCGCCTTCAGCGTCAAAAGCGATTATTCCGCGCGGATTGCGCAGCACGATCTTGTCCAATCCGGTCAGTGCAGTCACATCGCGAAATCCCTTCGCGCCTTCATTGCGCAGCAGAACAATCCCGCCTTCGCCGGAAAAATTGTCTCCCACCGCAACCAGGTCGATCCATCCATCATCGTCGTAATCCAAAGCAGCAACACCCCAGCCGCGCATCCATTCCAAGTCCGGCAACGTTACTCGCTCGAACGGTTTTCCCGGAACATTGCGCCACAAACTCAGTCCGGGAGTTCCCCAGTGCGTGAATGCCAGGTCCATCCAGCCGTCTTTGTCGAAATCAAAGGCCACCACGCCCGCTGCCGGAGCCGGCATATCGCTGCTCCACGGAATCGTTGCTCGAAACTTCCCTTCTCGCGGATTCATGAACACCACCGGCGCCTTTTCCCATCCGGTCACCACAAAATCGATAGCCCGGTCATTATTCAAATCGCTTCCAATCGCGCCAATAGAAAGTCCACTCCCAGCCAGCCCTGTTTCAGCCGTCCAATTCGTGAACGTCCCATTTCCATTATTCCTCCACAAAATATTTCCAGGCCCCGTTGTATCCATCGGAAACGAAAACGGTTCAGCAGGATCGCCTAAAGGAAAATCGGTGAAGCGCGTAACGTATAGATCCAAATCGCCATCGTGGTCGTAATCGATAAACGTCACTCCCATAGCCAGCCCGTCCATTTCAATACCTGCTTGCTCGGTGACGTCCTTAAAAGTGCCCTTCCCTTCGTTGTGGAACAGCAACACGCGTCCATTCATGGTCACCGCGAGATCGGGCTTCCCATCATTGTCGTAATCGCCGACGGCGCATCCCATCCCCTCACCGTGAATATCCAGCTTCGCCTCTTTCGTAACATTCGCAAATCTTCCGTTGCCTTCATTTTTGTAGAGCGCCGCGTTGCCTTTGCCATCCGCATCCACCAGAAAAATGTCCGGCCGCCCGTCGCCGTCGTAATCAATGATGCAGGCGCCACTGCCCAGGAAATGTGAAACCGGTTCAAGTGCTTCATCGGTCCCAGAAGGATCTGCATTTTTCTTGGATTTTGCAGCCTGGAGCGGGGCATACGGCTGTGAGGGTAAACCCGATCGCCCACTCACGTTTACGAAGTGCACGGCGACAGCAGACGGAACGGGCTCAGGAGCAGGCATCATCAGTTCCGCAAGCGAATATTTGCCTTGCTCGCCATAAATAAAACTGACCGGCTTGCCGAGTTTTTCCGAAACCAAATGTTGAAACCGGTCGAAATGTTCCTTCGCACGTGCCGTATCGTTTTTCCGCTGGAGAGCTTGCGCCAGCCCGAATTCCGCCGAGACCTGAAATGGATTCAAATCAAGAGCGCGCTTGAAAGCCGCAATTGCTTCGTCGTATTTCTGCTCTTGCGAATACACCAACCCAATAAAATATTGGGTGTCTGCGTCGTACGGATCCAGCTGCGCAACTCTCTGAAAATCTGCTATGGCCTCAGCGGACTTGCCGAGCGCCTTCTCCAGTAGCCCAAGGCTGAACCATACGCGCGGATTTCGCGGGTCGCGATCCGCCGATTTCTCCAGAATTTGCCGTGCCTCATCAAACCGCTGCATATTCAGCAGCGCTATGCCGGTGTTCACGCAGCCAATATCGGATTGCGGCTGCAGAATGCAGGCGCGCTGGAATTTACCCAAGGCTTGCTCGAACTGCTGACGGTTCATCAGCGCCACGCCAAAATTGTTTTCGCGGAGAATTTGTGCGTGCTGGGCCGCCTGCGCTTCAGCCCGGTCGGAAGAATTTGAATCGGTGGATTTGGATTTTCGGGGTCCCTTAGTTTGCTGCTGTGCATTTGCGACAACGCCGGCAAGGGCGCTGGCCATCACAAGGAAAAACAGAATTGCCCGAATCAATCGTGCGGTGCGTTCCAATGCGTTCACGCAACCCTCAAAGGAATTTTCCGCACCATTCTAGCTTTTTACGAGCGCCTTTGTCGCAATTGCGCCCTGATTTTCTTTTATCGTGACGATCTGATCCGCCGCCACATCTTTCAAATGATCGGTCTGCCCGCTTGGCCAGCGCACTTCAACGGCATCAACCTGTGTGTGTCCAGCCAGTCCAAACGTCAAAATCAATTCACTCGATGACAAATAGCTGGACCCACTCCGCAGCATCTGAGACTGCGTGTCGTTCCCCGCTGTAACTTTCACCACCGCTCCAATCCCGTCGCGATTCGATTTCGTCCCGATCAACCTAATCCGCAAACTATGATTTCTCGTTCCCGTGTTGCGGAACACAACCGCACGCCCGGCGTTGGTCGCGACTGCCAAATCCAGGGCGCCATCATTATTGATATCGCCATAGGCCGCGCCTCGCGCCACTCGAGGCGTGGCGAAGGACGCCCCCGCCGAAGCCGTCACTTCTTTGAATTTTCCATCGCCAAGGTTATGAAATAAATGTGGAGGCTCCGCATAACGCACTCGCGGCTGCACACGTTCTATGGCGTCCTCAATGTGCCCATTCGCCACGTAAATGTCGAGCCAGCCGTCGAGGTCGTAATCGAAAAAGAAACACCCAAATCCAAGCGTCAACAAACTCGCGTGACCTACATCGGATTGCGGCGCCTCGTCCACAAACAATCCGTTGCGCTCGTTGTGATAAAGCGCAAGCATCTGATTCGAGAAATTTGTGATGATCACGCTGGGATATCCCGAACGGTCGTAGTCCCCCGCGTCCACACCCATTCCAGCGCGCGCGATACCGTCCTCACTGTACGCAATACCTGCTAGTACACCTTTCTCCGAAAACGTACCGTTGCCATTATTTATGTAGAGTTTATTCGGCTGTGTGTCATTGCTGACCAAAATGTCGGGCCAACCATCTTGATTCGCGTCCAGCACGGTTACGCCGAGGCTCTTCGAATTCGAATCGTACAACCCAGCTCTTTTCGTAGCATCTTCAAAAGTCCCGTCGCCGCGATTGTGCCAGAGCCGTATCGAAGTCCCTTTGTATGGCTCAGGCGTGCAGTACGATTTTGTTTTTCCATCCAGCGCGCAATAAATGTCCGTCTCCGGCGACCACTGCACGTAATTCGCGACTACAAGATCCAGATGGCCGTCGCGGTCATAGTCCACCCACGCAGCGCTGGTGCTGAACTCATTCGGCCCCCACAACCCAGCCTTCTTCGTCACATCGGTAAACGTTCCGTTGCCATTGTTGTGGAACAAATGGCTCTGCCCCAACGCGGTGATAAAGATATCGTCGTAGCCATCGTTATCGTAATCGCCGACAGCCACGCCCATTCCATACATTTCCACGGCGAGGCCGGCCTTCTGCGTAACGTCGGTGAAAGTCCCGTCGTGATTATTGTGATAAAGAGCCAGAGTAGAGTGCTTTCCGGGGTGTCCAGCCCAGGCAGTGCCGTTCACGAAGAGAATGTCCTGCCAGCCATCGTTGTCGTAATCCAAGAACGCGACGCCCGGCCCCATGGTTTCCGGCAACCACTTTTTTCCGAATGCGCCGTTGTTGTGAACGAAATGTATTCCAGACGCGCGCGTGATTTCTTCAAAACGCGTCGCGGTTCCAGTGGGAGAAGACGTCGAACTCTTTTGCGGCGCGGCGAATAGAGCGGTTCTCTCAGCGACTCCACAAAGAATTAAAAAGGCGCTCACCGCAAATAATGCAAAGTGCCAGTGGCGCCGTGGCCGGTCGTTCTTCAATCTGATTCCTTCGCTCGGCCGGAGTTTACTGGGTACTTCGCCGCTTTAGATTTTTCCTTCAGTGGAATCGCGGAAACATGCTCGTGGATGGGCTGGCGCTCGATATTGTCTTCAACGTGACTTCGCAGGTAAGGCCCCGTCAGCGTCTGCGCCGACTCATCAGCTTTAAAACGCAGATACCGTTTCTGATATTCATTCGCTACGTCGGTATGCCCGAGTCCCGTATTGCAAAGCATCAAGTTGTAATTGGCTTCCAGATCTTCGGGATCTATTCCGAGCGTGGCGTTGAATTCCCTCACTGCATCAGAGTAACGCCGTTGCAAAAAATAAATTCGTCCCAGATCGTCGTGAACCACTCTGTCGCGCGGATACTGCGCTAACACTTCGCGCAAATGCTCGGCCGCCTCATCGTAGTGCCCTTCCTGACGCAGCATCTTCGCGTAAAAAAAATGCGCGCGGGCCAATTTTGGACTGAGCGCCAGGGCGCGCTGCAGAACATCGCGAGCAGCAGTTAGATTGCCTTCCTGCACTCTCGCACGTCCCCAGTTCACCCATCCGTCGGGATTCTTCGGATCGATCTCCGTGATCTTTTCAAATGCTCCCGCCGCGCCCGACAAGTCGCCTTGCAGAAATAGACCAATCCCGTAATCGTTCCAGCGCGTCCAGTCCTCAGACTTCAGCACGACCTTCGGCTCAGGTTGGGCGGCGTTCGCAGCCAGCACATCCAAATCGACCGTGTTCTCGGCCATCACCACGATCGGCAACGACGGAATGCCCTTGCTTCCGCCTCGCGATTTCGCGGGATCGCCGGTGAACACATAATGCGCATCATCAAAATTCGGTGAGCGTGGTATTTCTGCGTCCTTGGGCTCGCGTGCGCCCGCAAACGAAAATTGTGTATTCCACCAGGCGAACTTTCGATAGTTCACTCGGGCACTGAGATGAATATGGCCACCTGCGCTCGGAGGTACCTCCAGCCGGTAGTGCACCGTGTCTGCGGCTCCCGGTGGAATGAGCCGCACATAAACAGCCGCTCTGGTAGCCCACGCGTTGCGTTTGTTGATGGGATTTCCGTGCGCATCGATCTGCAACGAGCGATAAAAATGCGCGCCCGGATCTACCGGCCCCTTGCCATCATTTCCCGCGCGACCACTCCAGAAAACCGTCTCGCCCTTGTCATCTACAGCTTTCAGCTCGAGCCAACAATCGTACGCGTCCACCGTTCCACCCGGAAAAAAATGTCCTAGCTTGCGCGTGCGGACAACGACGTCTACACGGTATGTCCCGCCTCCCCGCACCGACGCAGTAGTACGATTCAGCGGCGCAGTGAGCAGCGCAATCGGAGTCGCGGATTCCGGTGACGCATTTGCAGGCTCAGATGCCTCGACCTCTTCTCCCTGGGCAAATGTAGTTTCCAGATTCGGCGCGGCAAAATCCCCGGGAACCGCGGTAGCCGAACTTTGCGCGCGCCCAGCAGCCCCGCTCGCCGCTTTCTCCGCAGCCGTCTCCGGCGAGATTGCAAAAATATCAACGCTCACCTCGTGATCGGCCAGGAATTTCTCTGTGTCGCTCAATTGCTGTTGGTCGTCATTCACATAGGGCAGGGCTGTATTCGCTGCGGGGAAGCGATGGGAATGTATCTTGCCCGCTATATTTCCGGCGTCCGCTGATTGAGTCAAAGGCATATGGCAGTCCGCGCAGGCCTGCGCTTTTGCCGGATAATAAAATGAGCGCGCCCCTTGAAACGACACACCGCTAGCCTGCCAGTTGTCGTATTCATTGAAGCCGCGCACCCAGCGGTAATGATTCACTGGAACATCGAGATGTACCTTATGGCAGGTCGAGCAAAATTCCGCCGTCTGCGTGCGCATAAAAGGTTTCAGGAACACGCGCCGGTGCGGCTCAGGATTCAGATCGGTCAGAAAATCGTGGAAGCGGCGCACGAGCGGGTTGGAACTTGCCGCCATGCGATGCAGCGCCGGATATTCAAGCTCGAAATCTCCCTGTCCCATCGTGCTTTTCACTTTTGCAATCGAGTGGCACATCATGCAGCCCAGTCCCGCCTGACCGGCGCGTGTATCTTCCACCTCGCGAATCGGCCGATTGAACATTCCGCTGAAAAGCAGTGCAGGATCGTGGCAGCCCGCGCACCACTTCGAAGGCTGGACGCCCACCGTGTCTTGCATGTACTCAATGCTTTTGCGATACCACGCATTGTTGAACGAAGAGAAATGATGAGCTGAGCTTTGCCACTCTTTGTAAATGTCCGCATGGCAACGCTGGCAAGAATCCGACTCCGTGAAATAATTTGCTGGAATTTCCCCGCCGTGCGCCGTTTGCGCGGAACTTGGGAAAAACGGACCCCCGAGTCCGTCGCCTTCGCTGTCCATGCTCCCGGGAGCCATCGTCGGATTCTCGATTCGGTGTGCGCGCTCCCAAGGAACCGTACGCATCCACCATCCGCCCGAAACAGCGACCGCTGCGGCGGCAACGAACATTGCAGTGCGCAAGACGTCTGCAGCGCGACCTTGCACAAGAACTCCGCGCTTGCCGGCCCAGGCCGAGGCCAAAAACGCTCCGCCCGCAACGCATGTTCCGATATGCGTGTAAAGCAGCGGCCATTCCTCGCGCCGAGTCCCAGTCTTTATGAGCACTGTTCCCAGCACGCCACCAATAGCAATCAAAATCCAGCCGATCCGCGATATGCCCGAAGCTTTCCGCAAAATTCCACGCAGACCGAATACTAGAAAAATCAGAAGTACGATACCGGCGACAAGGTGGAGTATTACCGCAGCAAAGTACGGCACGTTCGCCGAAGGCCACGCAAAAAGGTATGCAGCCGTCACGAACAAAGCAGCGAGCAAGACTCCGCGGAGCCGCCGCGTCATCGCGCGCCCCATGAAGACATGTTCATGCACATCTCGAGAGTTGCAAACTATTGGTTTCCTGTTGAACGCGAATTTTCTCTTTAAGTTGCAAGCCTGTCAATCGTGACTCGATCCTGCAACACCCCACGCCGATCAATATCCGTGACGTGTTAGACTCTGCGACTCACAACAACAGGTCGAGGTCGAATTGGACGAAATTGTTTATCTATCACTCGCCGAAATGGCGGAAAGCATCCGCGCGAAGAAGATCTCGCCCGTGCAATTGGTCGACGCGCACCTGTCGCGCATCGGCGAATTAAATCCAAAGCTAAACCCATTCGTAACAGTTGATGGCGAACGTGCGCGCGCTAAAGCGAAAGCCGCTGAGATTGCCCTCGGTTCTGCTTCAAAATCAAATTCCATCGGCCCCCTTCACGGCGTTCCGATCTCTATTAAAAGCTCGATCGATGTGGCGGGCTTACCCTGCGAATGCGGCAGCGTCTTGCGAAAAGGATACATTCCGCCCGAGGACGCTCCGCTAGTCGCCAGACTTCGCGCCGGAGGCGCGATCATTCTGGGTAATACAAACGTTCCAGAATTTCTGATGGCCTACGAAACCGATAACGTTTTGCATGGACGCACGAACAACCCTTGGCATCTTTCGCGCACGCCCGGTGGTTCGAGTGGCGGCGAAGCTTCAGCGATCGCCGCGGGATGTTCGGCTGGCGGCGTGGGTAGCGACGGCGGCGGTTCCATTCGTATCCCCGCGCATTATTCCGGAATTTGCGGACTGAAGCCTACGCCCGGGCGGATTCCCTCCACAGGTCACTATCCCCCGTCCGCCGGCCCCTTCGCGCAACTCGGAGTTGTAGGCCCCATGGCGCGCCGAGTCAGCGATGTACAAAAACTCTTCGAAGTGATGGCTGGGCCGGACCCCGGAGATTCGGCCTCCGCCCCGGTGCCTCTGAAACGCTGGAGCGATCGGGAAATCCGCGCGCTGGGTGTGGCGTATTTCATGGAGGACGAAGCCACGCCCGTTACTTCTGAAACCGCCGCAGCCGTACGGACCGCGGTAGATGCCCTGCGCATGCAAGGATTCAACGTCACGGAGTGGCGGCCGCAGAATCTCGACCGCGTCTGGGACTTCTGGTGGAACTTATTCGGCCGCGCCGGCCAGATGTCATTTTCGCCCGCAATTGAAGGCCGCGAACCGGAGCTTAGTCCGGTCTACCGCGCGTTTCGCGCCATGGTGGCCGAAGCTCCTCCGCTCACTGCGCAAGAGCTTTTGAACACGCTCCTCGCACGCGATGTACTTCGCGGGAAGCTACTCGAAAAAATGGAGGAGTTTCCAATTCTTCTCTGTCCCGTCTGCGCCATCCCGGCATTTCACCATGGCGAACGCGAGTGGATGGTGCGAGGACGCAATGTGGCGTACTTAAAAGCAATGAGCTATTCGCAATGGTTTAATCTGCTCGGGAATCCCGCCGCCGTCGTTCCGGTGGCCCAATCGCCTGAAGGTTTGCCGATTGGCGTGCAAATTGTCGGACGCCCGTGGGAAGACGAAGCCGTGCTTGGAGTCGCTGCCATCATCGAGGATGCCTGTGGCAAATTCCGCCGCCCGCCGATCTAGAATTCCCAGATTCTGTTGGTGTCCCCCAAACGACTTGTCATCCCGAGCGAAGCGTCGCGTATTTTCTTCCCTCCGCGAAGCGGAGGCGCGACGCGCAACGAGGAATCTGCTCTCTTTGGCAAAACGGAACTTGTCTACCTGGATGGATGCCTTAGCCTGAAGTGTTGGCGCGCACCACGAGCAGGATTGCCAGAATATAGAAAACGAACATCAGCGTCAGGTAAACCTTCGCCCGCATATTGGCGCCGGCGAATTCCTTCCACGCAAAAATCCCCCACAGAGCGGCCACCATCGGCGCGGATTGGCCAATCGCATAAGAAATCGAGACACCCGTGAATTGCGCGGCCACCAAATCGAAAACCATTCCGGTTGCCCATATAGCGCCGCCAAATAAACCCAGCACATGACCGTGCACTGGCCCTCGAAAGAAATCGCGGAAATCAACCGGCTCCCCGACTAGCGGATGTCTCATGAAATACAGATTCCAAATGAAGCAAGACAGCAAAGCTCCCAGACAAAGAAAAACGGAGACGCTGTACGGCCCCAATGTATTTCCGTGTGTGAGGGCTCGCGTAGCAAACGGGGCCCAAAGTCCCATCAAGACGCCGGAGATTACGCAAATGAGGATGCCTCTGCGGGTGGCCCTTTTCCCGGTCTTCAGTTCGCCATACGCTTTGCCGTCCAAAATCACCGCGGCTACAGCGCAAAGTATTCCCGCTGCAAGCATGTTTACATTGCCTCGGTGCTCCTGGACGTAGCTCAGCACCACACCCACTACCAGCGCGATGCCTATGGCAACGGGAAATGCTGTCGCGAGTCCCACCAAATCAATTCCGGCCATAAGCAAAAGATTCGCCAGGTTGAAAATCACTCCGGCGAGTAAGACCCAGCCGAGGTTGCCGGCGTCAGCAGACTTCACATTGTTGATAAAACTCGTAGGGCCGCCGTCGATGCTGCCCATGGTGAAGGCCAGCGCCAGCGACATAACGAAAATGCCGACAGCATAGTCCCAGTAAAATAGTTCGAAGCGGTAATGCTTCACGCCTTTGAACGTATTGGCCCACGATCCCCAGCAGATCGCAGCAACCACCATCATGATCAGGGCTGTTCCAAAGCTATGCGGAGTGAACATGAATTCCTCGGAATTGCCGCGTCATCGTATAGTTCGCTACGCTTTGCTAGTCAAGGGAAAAGCCAGCGCGGAAGCCCGCCGAAGTCGCGATGCTATAATTCGCGCATGTTGTGGTTTCGCAACGCAAGTCTGGCAATCCTTTTCCTAACGCTCGGAAGCCATCCTGCAAGCGCGCAAACAGCGTTGCAGCAAGCGCGGCAATGGAAACTTCAAGCTCGCGCGAACGCGTCTGCAGGAAATTGGGATGAAGCTATCGCGACTTACGAGAAAGCCGTCGAGCTTGCACCACGTAGCGCGGTTTTGCACGTCGAGCTCGGCGATGCGCTGATCAGGGTTGCGCGTTATGCCGACGCAATCGCGAGTTATACCGAAGCGTTACGACTCTCCCCACGCGACTTGAACGCCGAGATCGGCCTCACCCAGGCTTATCGCGGCGTTCACAATTATGACGAAGCCAAGCAAATCCTGGAAAACTCCCGCGTGGAACATCCACAGAGTCCGAAACCGCTCGCTGTACTTGGCAATCTCGACATCGAACTACAAACTTACGACGCTGCGATCGCGCACCTGCGCGCGGCGCTTGTGCTTGCTCCTGCAGATGTGGAATCGCGTAACCGGCTGGCCGTCGCTTACGAGGCTAAGGGAGATTCAGACAACGCGCTGACGCAAATTGCGAAGGTTCTAACTCGCGACCCCCAGAGCGCTCTGGCTTACTACACACGAGCGAAAATTTATTCTGACAGCAACCAAGACGCGGCCGCGCTACCCGACGCGATGAACAGTGTGAAGCTGCAACCTCGTAATCCCCGCGCGCAATTGCTGCTGGGCAAGATTCTTTTGCGTGCACCGCAGGGAGAAACTTCCGAGCAAACCAAGGACCGCTGCCAACGAGCCGTCGCGACGCTCGAACCCCTTCTCGAAATGTCCGTGCGGGATTCCGAAACTCTTTTCCTGCTCTCGCGCGCGTACGACTGCGCCGGGAACTCCGAGCAAGCGCAGAAAATGCTTTCGGAGTTTGAAAAGTCCTCAAAGAACGACCGGGAAACCAAAGAGAATCAGACGCAAGCAAAACATCTGGTCCAGCAATCAAATGATCTTGCGCTGAAAAACGATTTCGCCGGTTCGCTCGATTTGTTGCAGCAGGCCCTCGCGAAGGATTCCACGTACGGCGCGGCGTATTCGCAACTCGCAAAACTCTATTACTCCGCGGGCGATATGGAGAAAGCGACCCTGGCGATCTCCCAAGCGTTAGAACGCGATCCTTACCAGCCGGATTTTCTGTACGTGCAAGGAAAGATTCTTAAGAAGCAGGGGAAAATGGACGAAGCGCTCGCTGTCTTCCAACGGACCACGATTGTAAACCCGAAGGAGTCTGACGCGTTCTTTGAGATTGGCGCGATTTATGAACAGCGCGCAGAGAGAGCAAATGCGCTCGCTGCGTACAAAAAAGCTGCGGCGCTTTCACCGGACGATCCGGACTATCAGCGCGCCGTGTCGAATCTTTCCGAACACGCTACACAGCGCTGACCCTATTTCTATTTATGGCGGAGCATGTTGGTCATTGCTATTGAGTCCGGTGGTTTGTAGGTGGCGGCGTGGGACGGGTTAAAAGGTGTACGAATTCGTTGTAGAATTTTGGCTTATCGAGGTCGTCCTGAATTTCTGCGATGTGCTCGCCCATGTGAGGGCGGGTGTCTTCAGTCCAGACAAGCGTGTCGCCGTAAGAGGCGCCGCGATCAATCGAAACATCCAGATAAAGTTTTTTCCATTTTGTGATGATGGAAGGATCGAGCCATGCGACCGAAGCCAGCTCGTCCCAAAGATAGTTTCCCTCGGCATATTTCGCGGTGTACTGCGCGGCCGGATATTGGCCTTTGGCGATCTGAGAAATTAAATCCTGGTCCATTTTAGTTTTCAGCGAGATATCCACCGTGGTGACCACGACGCGCGGCCACGGCGCGTGTAGAACGATGCGCGATGCTTCAGGATCCATCCACAAATTAAATTCGCGGCGCGGTGTGATGGAGAACTCAGGATCATCGGTTTGCGGATTTAAACTGCCGCCCATCAGAACGAGTTCCTTTGCCAGCAAGGCAAATTCCGGATCGAGCGATTGCGCGAGCGCGACATTGGTGAGCGGGCCGCCTTCGTAAATTGTCACTTGGTGCGGATACTCGTGTACCATGCGCACCAAAAAATTCGCCGCGGCTTCGTTCAATGGTTTGGTAGTGGGTGCGCCCTCCGGCATGGGAGGAATTTCCGCCGGGCCGTGGATCGCGTGCCCCTTAGCAAAATTCCAACCGCCTTGATAAACAACCTTGCCGTAGATTGTTTCCCAGCGAGCAATGAATTCCTTACTGTTTACGAGAGGAAAGGCTGCGCCGGGAACTACTGGGATATCCGTGCGGCCGATAATTTCCATCAGGCGTAAAGCATGCTGAACTTCTTCGTCCCGCCACGCGTCTCCGCTGACGATGGTTATGCCGAGCACATCGGTATCCGGTGATTGGATCAGCGCGAGAATGGCCTGCGTATTGGTGCCCCCGGGGCCGGAGCAGTCTTCGTCGACGATCACTTTGCGTTTTTCCTGCGCGGCCAGCGGCGCCGCAGCCACCACCCCGAAGACCAGAAGCGCTAGGAGGGCGCGTAATAGAAAAGTGGCAACCGGAACCGAGGGCGTTCGCTTGACCCTGAGACGAGAGAAACTGCAACTTCGAATGGTTGAAAGTTCGCGATTAGAACGAGGTGCTGTCCTTTGTTTTCTATGAGTTAACGGTGAGTCTAATACTTGGAGTTCGCGATTAGAAATTAACTTGATATGCGGCCTGGGTCCCGATTCAGCGGGCCATTTCTCCGGCCGTTCCCTCTCTATCTTCATAATTCCTGAATCACGCTACCACGAGAAAGGGCGCTTTGGAAGGACCTGCGTGCTGTGTGCACTTAGATTTATTTGTAGTACTTCGCGAAAACGGAAACGCTGGTGGCCGACACTTCGCAAAAATCCTAGAAGCAACTTTCGCCACCTTGGCAAGCTAGCGTCCGAGGATAATAGCTCACCATCGTTTCTAGGAATCGCTGCGTGTCCGCTCGGGGCACGGGAAGTCCCGCATGCGGACATCTCGCTCACGCGTAATTCTCAACGATCAAAAATAAGTTACGTGAGATCAGCGGACTGGCAAAAGATCAATCTGGAATCGAATCTGCTCAAGAAGGCCCCGGGCTTTACTTGGGTTAACTAATCCATAAATAGCCGGATGCATTCGAGGAAAACCACTCACGACATCTGAAGCTCGGGACCAAGCAAAAGGAAGTCGGCCATCTGATCGACGACATGTGTTTGGCTCGCGGACGTTAGCGCCAAGCACGATTGGAGCGCGGCTAATGAAGACTGTTCTGGGTGTGTCTGTTCTAGCTTTCGTGTTCGGCCTCGCTATATTCGGTTATGGAGCGTTTCCGAGTGAACCTCCGACTAATACCGCCATCGTAAGCTGATCCCTCACCCAGCGGTCTACGCGGCTTGATTGGCGGGTACTGGCATGCTAATTTTGTACCTTCATTCGCAATTGGTAGTAAACCACGCACGATGTTGCCCTCGAAGCCAAAAGACTACATTTCGAATATTGAGCGGCCCGGGCGAGAGGCCTCCGCTACCGATGCGCGGGAACGTGTGTTCTGGCGAGTGGAAGGGAGCCTGCTGAATCTGACAGCGGTGCGGCCAGTGGGCTTTTTTGCGTGGAACTCGCAAAGTTTCCTGCAGCGCTGGACGCGCCGGGGCGGGATGGCCTTTCTTGCGATTGCGCGGCCTTTCCTTTACGCCACTAACCGGGTCTTTGCGACGCGATTGCTGCACAGTGTGTTGCGTGGGGTAAGCCGCGACCGTTTGGACCTGCTTGGCGAAGAATTCTTCGAATATTTTCTAAAGCCGCGATTGAAAAAAGAAGGCGTTGAGAAACTGCAGCGCTTGATCGCTGCGGGCGCGCCGATTGTTCTGGTAAGCCAGGGGCTGGACCACATCATGCGACCGCTGGCGAAACATTTGGGCGTGAAACAGATCGTTTGCAACCGTTTGGATTTCCGCGACGGTATCGCCACGGGACGCTTGCTCGATCCGGTGATTCGTCCGCGCGGCGCTTTCGCAAAGATCACGGGAAGGCAGGCGGATGGACGCGTCTCGCGCAAAGCGCTCGTGCGCGTGTTGGGATTCACGAAAAATCCTGGGCTGCTGGATGAAGCGATTCAAACGGACGAGCGGACTGCACCAGAAGTGTTTTTGCCCGTCGTTCACTTCGATTCCACGAATGGTTTAGGCCCGTTTTCGGTACGCGAATCGCTGCGCGGAAAAAACATCCTGCTGATTGGCGCTACAGGATTCATCGGCAAGGTTTGGCTGTCGAATTTGCTGACAGATTTGCCTGAGATTGGGCGGATCTTTCTGCTGGTGCGTCGCAACCGGACGGTCACGTCACTGCAGCGATTTCAACGCGCTATCGAAGAATCACCGGTGTTCGAGCCGCTCGCTGAACGATACGGCGGCGGGTTTGCTGAGTTTTTGCGCAAACGCATTGAGGTGGTAGACGGCGATGTGAGCAAGCCACACTTGGGACTTGCGCCGGAAGTGCGCGAGCGGATTGCGCGTTCCGCGGACGTGATCGTCAACAGCTCGGGATTAACAGATTTCAATCCAGATTTGCGCGACGCTCTGGCCATGAACGTTCGGTCGACAGTACATGTGCTGAATTTTATCCGTGAGTGCGATCGCGCCGCCTTGCTGCATCTTTCCACCTGTTACGTAATCGGCCGGCGCGACGGGCGAATACTCGAGACGCTGTCGAAGAATTACACGCCCATTGGTTTAGCCGATTACGACGCTGAAAAAGAATTGAAAGCGCTTGAACGGTTTGTCCACGAGACGGAAAAACGCGCCGAATCGGAAGAAGTGGCGGAGGAGCTTCGCCGCGCGTCGCTGAAAAAAGAGCACGCTGCGAAGAATCTTCAGGGCACGGCGCTGGAGAACCAAATCCGCAAAAACCGTGTTCGCTGGCTACGCGATACTTTGACCGATGCGGGTACGCGGCGCGCGAACGAACTCGGCTGGCCCAACACTTACACCTTCACGAAAAGCCTGTCGGAATCGCTAATACGAAATTTTCTAGATCAGAATCCCAGCGCGGCGATTGCTGTGGTGCGGCCGGCCATCGTGGAATCCTCGATTGAAAAGCCTTTTCGGGGCTGGAACGAGGGAATTAACACTTCGGCTTCGCTTTCGTATCTGCTCGGAACGTTCTTCCGGCAGCTGCCGACGACTGAGAGCAAGTCTCTGGATTTAATTCCGGTGGACCTGGTGACTCGCGGTATGACTTTGATTGCCGCGGCGCTGGTCGCCCGCAGGCACACGCGCGTATATCAATTGGCTACTTCGATTGCGAATCCATGCGATATGCGTCGGTCGATTGAGCTGACCGGCCTCGGACATAGGAAGTTTTATCGCGCGCAGACGGGATTGAATCATAGGCTGCGTTTGAAATTCGATGCCATTCCTGTTTCGAAATCGCGCTACGACAAACTTTCGGCGCCGGCACAGAAAGCCGTGGTGCAAGCAGTGAATCGCGCGGTTGAACCATTTGCTTCGCGTCCGCCGCTGGCGCGGCAGGAACGTGATTTGGAGAAAGTGATCAAATTAATTTCTCTCTTCGAGCCTTTCATCCTGCATAACGATCACAATTTCGAAGCGGTGAACGTGGAGCGCTTAAGCGCGGCGCTGCCCGAAAGCGAAAAAGCGGATTTCAGTTACAATTCTCGCTCGCTTGATTGGTGGGATTATTGGATCAACGTGCACATTCCTGCTCTGCGTAAGTGGTGCTATCCTCTCATCGAAGGACGCCCGCTGGAACCTCGTCCCCGGCGCTCGGTGCAGCTTGCGGACCGTGCCGAGGTGAATACCGCGGAAGCGGCGAGTTCGGCTTCCACTGCGGCTTCCTGACATAAATCGTGGCTATCTTTCTGACCGGTTCCACCGGCTATATCGGCGCGCACGTCGCGTCGAACCTCCTTGCGGATCATTCCGAACCGCTGAATCTCTTGGTTCGTGCGCGCACGCCGCAAGAAGCGCGCGAGCGGCTTTGGCGATCCCTGCAACTGCATCTGGAATTCGCACAATTCGAAGAATATCTGAATTCACGCATCCATTTATTTCTGGGCGACCTGACGGATGCGCGCTTTGGTCTCGCTGACGACTACTACGCTCGTCTGGTGCATTCCACTAATTCGATTATTCATTGCGCTGCTTCATTGAACCGCAAATCCGAGAAGAGCTGTCTGAACGTAAACTTGCGTGGGACGCTGGAAGTGATTCAACTAGCAACGCGCGCACGAGATCATCATGGGCTGCGGCGATTCAGTCACGTAAGCACGGTGGCCGTGGCGGGGCAACGTTCGAACGAGGTGGTGCAGGAAGACACCGCGATCGACTGGAACCGTTCGGACTACGATCCTTACGCGCGCACAAAAAAGTTCTGCGAGCACATGGTGCGGCAGCTCTTGCCGGACGTTCAGCGAACAATTTTTCGGCCGAGCATCGTCCTCGGGGACAGCAGGCGGCCGGAGACGAATCAGTTTGATATGGTCCGCGCGTTTGTCTTTTTAGCCGGGCTTCCGGCGCTTCCCTTCCGCCCGACAGCAAGGATCGATATCGTGCCGGTGGATTTTGTGGCGGATGCCATTGCCTCCTTGCACCAGAAGGATCTGCCGGCGCACGAGATTTACCATTTATCGTCGGGGACGGATTCGGAGACTTTTGTGGAATTGACCGACGCGCTTTCCAAGGCGCAGGGAAAACGCGGCCCGGTATTTGCGCCGAGCCTGGAAAAGCCATCATCCAAAATGGTGAATGCGCTGGCCGGGCGCGCTGGGAAAATCGGCGGGCTTGCGACACTGATGAAGGTTTTTCTTCCGTACCTGGTATGGAACACCGTGTTTGACAGCAGCCGCGTGGTGCAGGAAATGGGGCGAAAGCCGGAGCCGTTTTCGCGATATTGTTTTCCCCTGCTTAAATTCGGCCGCGAAAATAATTTCTTGTACAAATATCGCGACTGGCCTCCGGATGCTTCCGTTCGCAACGCAACACATGAGCCAAGCGCCGCGCGAGATTTGGGGCGATGACAGACCTTTTTCTGGAGGCCTGGGTCAGCGGCCTGATTGAATTTAATAAATTTGAATGGATGCTGGGGGCGGGCGAAGCGTGGAAGCCGGGCGCCAAGCTTAAATTACTTTTCGCCGGTTATAACGGGACGCGCAATACGGGCTCGGACGTGCGCGTGGAAGAAATTCTTCGGCAAGTGCGGCGAATTTTGGGCGCGGAGAACGTCGAGTTGAGCGTGATGTCGCAGAATTTCGAGCTCACACGAGGATATTTTGGCGATGCGAAGCAAGTACACCTGCCAGATGTGTTTCCGCCGTTTTTGCATTCCGAAGTGCGAAAAAACGATGGCGTCGTGGCGTGTGAAGGCTCCATGTTCAAAAGTAAGTTTGCGAACGCTCTTACAACCATGATGATCGGCGCACTGGGTATCGCCGCCGCGCAAAACAAATTGAGCGTTGGCTTTGGCGCGGAAGCGGGCGAAATGGATCCGCTGCTGCAGAAAATGTGCAAACGATTTTGCCGCGATTCGCTGATCATCACTCGGAATATTGAGTCGCAGAGCGTATTGGGAAATCTGGGCGTTCCCACGGAATTGGGAACCGACACTGCGTGGACTTTTGAGCCGCTCGGGCCGGAGTACGGACGCAAAGCTCTATCGGACGCGGGCTGGGACGGGAAAATACCGGTCTTAGCGATTTGTCCCATCAATCCATTTTGGTGGCCGGTGAAGGCTTCGCTCGCAAAATGGCTGGTCCACTCGATTGCGGGTGCATACAAGGATAGCCATTATCGCACGATTTATTTCCATCGCTCGGGACGCGAAGTGGAGGCGGCGTATAGAAAATATTTGACGGCGATGGCGGGCGGCGTCGCACGCTACAAGGAATCGCGGACGGTATTCCCTGTTCTAGTAGCCATGGAAATGCTCGATCGTGATGCCTGCCGGCGCATGGCGGAAAACCTGGGCGGCACACCTGTTTTTGCGTCGGACCAATATAACATGTACGAAATTGTCAGCATTTTGCGGAGTTGCGACCGGATGCTTTCCTCGCGTTACCACGCGATTGTCACGTCAATGCCGGCGGGCGTTCCGTCGGCTGGAGTAACCATGGACGAGCGGATACGCAATCTGATGCGCGAGCGCGGTCACGAAGATTTGCTTTCGCGCGTGGATGATCCGGATCTGGAAGATAAAATCGTGGCATCTCTAAGAACTCTTGATTCAGATACGGAAGAAATTCGCGATGCCATCGGAGAGACCGTCGCGCGCAATTTGCAGTTGATGGCGCGCATGGGTATGTATTTCGAAGAGCAAGTTGCCCGCCGGTATCCTGGTTTCCCGATTCGAAGCGGGGTTCTGGGATGGCAGGATTATCTGCCGCCGCTCAGTCCTAATTTGTGCAAATTGGTTGAAGAGTACGGCGGAGTGCTGACTTCTTAGTGCCGGCTGTCATGACTTTTCTGGAAAATATTTTCGAGCGACTGAAGCAGAAGGCCGGTGAGCCTGTGCTGCGTGAAATTCGCGACGGCAAAGTGAAAACGGTTTCCGGAGCCGAATTGCTCAGGATGGCGCAGGAGGCGCGAAACTTTCTGGTTGCTCGCGGCGTGAAAAAGGGCGATCGCTGCGCCCTGCTTGGCTCGAACAGCATTCGTTGGATATCGCTGGATCTCGCGATGATGGCTGAAGGGCTTGTGGTTGTGCCGCTTTACTCACGGCAAGCGCCGGTTGAACTCGTGGCGATGCTGAAAGACTCGCTGCCGGCAAGGATCTGCTGCTCCAACGCAAAACTTTCCGCGGAGATCACCAAGCAATGGCCTGCGGCCCCGCACATTACCTCGTTCGATACGATTTTTGCGGGGCAAACAGGGAACTCGGCTCCGCCCGGGCATCACGAAGACTCCGATGTGCTGACGATTATCTACACTTCCGGAACTTCGGGCGAGTCCAAGGGTGTGATGCTCAATGCGGCAAATGCCAACCACATGCTTGCTTGCACGAACGCGCGTCTGGACCAGCTGATGGGCCAGCACGCCAAGCAGGGACCGGACGAAATCTTCCATTATTTGCCGTTCTGTTTCGCGGCTTCCTGGATCCTTTTGCTAACGGCGCTGTCGCGCGATAGTGTTTTGACACTTTCGACAGACGTATCGAAGCTCGCTGAAGATATGAAGCTTTGCACACCGGATTATTTCTTAAATGTTCCCACACTGCTTGAACGCGTGCGCGTAAAAATCACAGAAACGATTCAGAAACGTGGAGGTTTCGCGGCTCTTGTCTTCACACGAGCGCAACAAGGATATGTGCGCGAGCAAAACAAGAACTCAGGTGTGTTTGACTCGTTGTGGCTAAGGCTAGCGAGAAGCATCATGTTCCCGGAAATACGAAAGAGCATCGGACCGAAACTAAAAGCGCTGATTTGCGGTTCGGCGCCGTTATCCATCGAAACACAGTTTTTTTTCATGATGCTTGGAATACCCGTGCTGCAAGCTTACGGACTCACGGAAACGACGGCGATTTGTACCTTGGACGATCCGACCCGAGTGAAGCCCGGGTGGGTGGGATTAGCAATTCCTGGAATCGATATGAAGCTAGCCGAGAACGGAGAAATTTTGGTGTGCGGGCCAAATATTTTCCCCGGTTACTGGCAACGGCCGGAGGAAACCGCAAAGGCGCTGGAAGGCGGCTGGTTCCACACCGGCGATCAAGGCGAAGCGGACGCGGCCGGATACTGGCGCATTACCGGCCGGCTGAAGAATCTGATCATCTTGAATTCGGGCCACAATATTGCTCCAGAACCGCTCGAAGAAGAACTCGCGCGTCAGGTGCCGGAGGCGCAACGAGTTATTTTGGTTGGGAATCAGCGAAGTTTTCTTGCAGCTCTGGTGACCGCTCATTCTTCTTCGAATGGATTAACGGACGCAGACATCCAGTTCGCGATTGAGCAAGTAAACAGCGATCTGCCGCATTACAAGCAGATCCGCGCGTTTGCAATTCTTCCGGAGCCGTTAAGTCCGGAAAACGGGTTGCTGACTACGAATGGTAAGCTCAAGCGCGACGCAATCGCCGCGCGTTTCGCGAATGAAATCGAGCAGATTTATCAGAAGAAAACTGCATGAAGACTTTTCAAGGTAAGACGCTTTCATGGCAAGTCGTTGAGGGAACGATCGAGCTCACCCTTGACCATGCTCCATGCAACGAAATCGGCTTGGCCATGCTTGCTGAACTAGAACAATTCGTCGCAGCACTGCCAAAATTGAAGGATGACGCGCACGCGCTGATTATTTCAAGCGCACGCACCGAAGGCTTTTGCGCGGGCGGCGATTTGCGCGAGCTCTTTCACCTTTCGCAGGAATTGCCTGCTGCCGAGCGGCTTCCCGGCCTGCGAGACTTTATCGAGCGCATCCACGCAGTGATGAATGCTCTCGACGAAGCGCCGTTCACGACCATAGCGGCCGTGAACGGGCTCATTTTTGGCGGCGGCTTCGAACTGGCGCTCACGTGCGATTTGATTATTGCGGATAAGATGGCGCGATTTTGTTTCCCCGAGTTGCGCCTGGGACTGATACCGGGATTCGGCGGAATTCCGCGGCTAAAGCGCGACCTGGGGAATGCCGTGGTTCGCGATTTGGTGCTTACCGGCCGTAGCATCAACGCGAGCAAGGCGCAATCTGCCGGCATCGTGAGCCAAGTGACCGCAGAAGGAGACACACTGCGGGTTGCGCGCCAAACGGCCGCGCAGCTGAAGAAGTTTGACCGCGGTACGACCTTGGCAGCCAAACGATTTATCAAGCCCATCCCCTACGACGAGCTCCGACGCGAGATTGAAATTTTCTGCGATCTTTTCATGCGGCCTGCGGTGGAAAAAGGACTCCGAAAGTTTGTAGAGAGCAAAGACGCGCTGCCTTATTTGCCGTAGCTCCGGACAGCGAACGAAAGCACTTTGCGTCCCATTTGTGGCAACATAGAAGCATGAGTTCCTTACAGAGCACAACCGACGAGGTATTGCGGCTCGCAGCCGAACATTTTAAAGTGCCGCGCGAGCAGCTCACTGCAGACGACGATTTCTTCAAAAAGCTTGGCATCAACAGCTTGCAGGCGCTGGATTTGCTCACACGCATCGAACATCATTTCAAAATCGAGCTTCCCGATTACGAACTGCAAGGGGTGAGCGATTTCCGCACGCTCGCCGAGCGCATTCAACTGCGCCTCTGATGCTTGACCTCCGCGAATACCAATCCCTGGGCGAAGCTTTGCGCGCGGCACTGGAACGCTGGCCGGACGAAGTTTGTCTGATTGAAGCCGATCGCGAACGCGAGAAAGTCCGCTTTACCTATAAGCAATTCAAGGAAGCGGCGTTGCCGCTTGCGAGGGCACTGCAAGACGCTGGATTCCAGAGTGGGACGCGCGCTGCCATCATCATGACCAATCAATCGAGATGGCTGATTTCCGCTTATGCGATTCTCTTCTGCGGCGGAATCCTTGTTCCGCTGGATTACAAACTTACGGCCGCCGAGCAGCTTCAACTTCTTGCGCACTCAAAAGCGCAGTTTCTAATCGTCGAATATCATATTTGGCGCGCGATTACGCAGGCTGATCGATTCAAGAATCTCGGCGCGCGTGTGGTGCTTGTGACGGAAGCGCCGAACGGCGCCGATCTAGGCGGAGCGAAACATTGGGAAGAATTTAAAAGCGAGCGCGAGCCGAATTTCGTGCCGCGCAGCCGGCAAGATGCCGCATGCATCGTCTATTCCTCGGGTACGGGAGGACGGCCGAAAGGCTGCATCCTTACCCACGAAAACTATCTGGAGCAGTGCATGGCGCTCACTGCGCTGTATCCTTTTTCACCCGGCGTGCGCTACTTGAGCATCCTGCCCACGAATCACGCCATCGATTTTATGATCGGCTTCATCGGCCCGTTTACTTGCGGCGCCGCGGTAGTACATTTGCGCACGCTTCGTCCGGAATATATCCGCGAAGCGTTCACCCGTTACAAAATAACCTACATGACGCTGGTTCCAATGGTCTTGAAGAGCCTGGAGCGCGGCCTGCGGCAGCGATTCGCCGATTTACCAAAGGCGCGACGAGCAATTCTGAGCGCTCTGATCAAAACGAATCGCGCTCTTACCCGACGCGAGCCGAATGTGAAGTTAAGCCGAAAGCTGTTGCGGCAGGTACACGATGCTTTTGGAGGCGAACTGCGCGCCTTTTTTGTTGGCGGCGCTTTTACCGAGCCAGCGACCCTGCAATTTTTCTACGATCTCGGGATCCCGGTGGGAAACGGATACGGTTGCACGGAGGCTGGCACCGTAATCACCGTGAATGATTTCAAACCGTTTCGCGCGGACACGGTTGGCAAGCCGCTGCCAGGCATCGATTTGAAAATCCTGAATGCAGACGCCGAAGGAATCGGAGAAGTAGCCGTTCGCAGCAAAACGATTATGTCGAACTATCTTGACGATCCTGAAATGACCGCGCAAACGATCGTGGATGGCTGGTTAATGACCGGGGACTTGGGCCGCATAGATCCGACTGGTCATTTGCAGCTTTTTGGACGCAAGAAAAACATGATCGTTACTGAGGAAGGCAAAAACATTTATCCCGAAGATATTGAGACTGCATTCGAAGGACTGGCAGTAAGAGAATTCTGCGTGTTTGCAGCAAATTATCTGTGGCCGCAACGATCGATGGTAGGCGAACAATTGGTGATCGTGCTTCACCCCGAAGCGGGGAAAGCAATCAACAAGGAATTAGCGGAAGACCTTGCGACACGCAATCGGCAATTGACGAATTACAAACGCATACACGCCTATTTAGCCTGGGATCGAGATTTTCCGCTAACGGCATCGATGAAAATTAAACGTGGCGAATTGGCGGAGCAGATTCGCGGGACGGTCGATCGGTCTGCGATGGTGGCTTTGTGAGCTGGCCGACCGGCCAAAAACGAGACACCAAACGAAGCGAGCAGAGCTATCTCGCCATTGTGAATCCGGCGGCCGGCAATGGCAGATGCCGCAGGTTCTCTCATGCTACTTTGGGCCGCGTTCGACGGCTTGGAATTGACTTGGTAGTTTCTGAAACGACTCGTCGCGGAGAAGCCTCCGAAATCGCGCGCAAAGCTTATCAAGAAGGCTTTCGAAATTTCCTGGCCGTCGGCGGAGATGGCACCTCTTTTGAGGTTCTAAATGGACTTTTCCCGGAGGCGAGCAATCCCGGCGGCCGCATCGCGCTTGGTTTTTTACCGCTAGGGACGGGCAACTCATTCCTTCGCGACTTCACCACGCAAGGCGTGGAACACACACTGCAAGTGTTGCGCGAGAAACGACGCCGCGCATGCGATGTGATCCGTTTGCGGCACGCGAAGGGAGAACTCTATTTCATAAACTTGTTGAGCCTGGGCTTCCCGGCCGACGTGGCCGAGACAGCCAATCGAGAATTCAAGCGTTGGGGCGAACTTGGCTATATTTTTGCCGTGTTCAAGCGCTTGGTGGAATTGAAGAATCGGCCCTTTGCGCATCGGCTGGGCAGTGAAGAAGAGTGGAACACCGAGCCGTCCCTATTTCTTTCTTTCAGCAACAGTAAATTCACCGGCGGAAAAATGATGATCGCTCCGAAGGCGGACCCCACGGATGGATTGATCGAGTACGTTCGCTGGGCTCCGGTGGGACGCTTCAATTTGCTGAAGAATTTCCCGGGCTTGTTTACCGGAAAGCACATCGAACATCCGCTTGCCTCGCGCGCCGCGGTCAAGCGGGTTGAATTTCAACTGGATGAGCCGGTGAATTTGATGGTCGATGGCGAGATTCTGAACCTTGAATGCCGCTCCCTTGAAATTCTCCCAGGCGCGTTCGACGCGATCGTATGAGAAAAGCATACCTCACGATCCGGGCGCTCGTGCTGTGGGCCATCAGCGGAATTCATTTCGCGGTAGTGTGCATTTTTCTGATCATTGTCGCTGCGTTCATCGATCCGAGAAAAAATGATTGGCCGCAGCGCCTTTTCTTTCGGAATATTTTGCGTCTGATGGGAGTGAAGCTCCAGGTTCACCGCGCGCCTGGCTTCGATCCGACGCGCACAAGTATTTTTATCTCCAATCACGTGAATATTTTCGATCCATTTGTGGTGTACTCGGCGATACCGCAATTCCTGCGCGGGTTCGAGCTGGCTTCACATTTCAAGATTCCGATCTACGGCTGGATGATGGGAAGGTTCGGCAACATACCGGTCCCGGACGAGCGTTCGCGCGCCGGCCTCGAAACTATGACCAACCTCGCGAAGACGGCGCTCGATTCCGGCGTCAGCTTAATCGCTTTTCCCGAAGCGGGGCGCACTCGCGACGGCCACGTGCACGATTTCAAGAAAGGCATTTTCAACCTCGCGCACAAATTCAGTGTGCCGATCGTCCCTGTAAGCATCTGCGGTTCGTACCAGTTTTTCCGAACGGGGCATTGGATGATTTATCCGGGGAGGATTACGGTGTATTTGCACGATACCATCGAAACCGCGGGCATCGAACGCGCTGAAGTGGATTCTCTCCGGCGGCGCGTGCACAATATCGTGACAGGCCCGGTAGAAAAATCCCTGGAAGAACATCCTGCAGAGAAAATCTAGGTGGCGTTGACATCCGGAAGAGTGCGGCCCGCGCGAAGCTCCTGCCAGGTGTAAACAACGCGGTGGATCACGGTGATGGTGGAAAATGTCGCGATTACCCACAGCACTTGGGCCATGCGATTGAATGCGCCGCCGATGATCAATAGAACGAGCCGCTCCGGGCGTTCCAGAAATCCAACTTTACATAACGGAATCAGCGATTCCGCGCGCGCTCGCGAATAACTCACCATGAACGAACTGGCCATCGCGACGGCCGCAAGCGCCATATAAAAAGGTCTTCCGATCAGCGTGTAATGAACGACGAGGCCCATGTAAAGCGCGAGGTCCGAATACCGGTCGAGCGTGGAATCCAAGAATGCGCCAAATGCAGTTACGCGTCCAACGCGGCGCGCCACTTGTCCGTCGGCCATATCCAGAAAGCCGGCGAGAAAAAGGACGGCAGCGGCTTGGCGGAACCGTCCCATGGCGAAAAGAACTGCCGCCCAGGAATTCACGGCTAGGCCCAAAAATGTGAACATGTTCGGCGTGATCCCAGTGGCGGCCAGACCGCTGACAACATGGCGCAACAGCCACCCTCCGCCTTCGCCGATCCAATAAGTGATGGGACGTCTTCGCGCGGGCCGTTCCGTGGACATTGTCTAAAAATAATACACTGGAAAGGCGCGGACGGATACGCGCGCTTGCGCTTAGCGTCAGCGATACTTGAATTTGGATTGAAGAATTTCAGCGGGATTTCAACGGAATTACCGGAACGTTTCCTGCATGGCGCAATTTTGGTTCGGTTACAGCTTGCACCTCTTCGGGAGTGAAACCAGGAGCAACTTCGCGGAGCACCAGGCCGTCCGGCGTGACGTCAATTACTGCGAGGTCGGTGATGATCGTGTCTACACACTCGATTGCAGTGAGCGGATAGGTGCAGGCCGTTACAATTTTGGGCGAGCCATCTTTTGCGGTATGCTCCATTGTAACGATAAGTTTTTTCGCGCCGACGGAAATATCCATGGCGCCGCCGATTCCACCCGCGCCTTTCGCACCGGGTACTCGCCAATTCGCGAGGTCGCCGCGCTCTGAAACCTGAAGCCCGCCCAGAATGCATATATCGAGATGGCCGCCGCGCGTCATCACGTGCGCATCATCCTGAGAAAAATATGCACCTCCGGGGAGAAGTGTTACCGGGACTTTCATCGCGTCGACCAGATCGAAATCCTCTTCGCCGGACTTTGCGCGTGGGCCCATGCCGAGAATTCCGTTTTCACTGTGGAAATACACCGAAATATTCGGCGGAACGTAAGCGGCGATGAGATTCGGAATCCCCCAACCTAGATTGACGTAAACTCCGTCAGGCAATTCCATGGCGGCCCGTTCGGCGATCTGTTCTCGGGTTAGCCGCGTTCTAGACATAACGCTTCCCCGCGGCCTGCACGATGCGATCCACAAAAATTGAAGGAGTGACGATCGTTTCAGGGTCCAGCTCGCCCGTGGGGACGATCTCTTCCACTTCCACAATCGTTAATTTTGCCGCGGTGGCCATAATCGGATTGAAATTTCGAGCGGCTTTGCGATAAATCAAGTTTCCCATGTGGTCCGCGCGGTGCGCGCGAATGAAAGCGTAGTCCGCGCCAAGCGCCTGCTCCAGAATGTAACGTTTTCCGCGAATTTCACGCTCTTCTTTGCCGCGGGCGACTTCAGTTCCGACTCCAACTGGCGAGAAAAATGCCGGAATGCCTGCGCCGAACGCGCGCATCCGTTCGCACAGAATTCCTTGGGGAACGAGCTCGAGCTCGATTTCTCCAGCGTCAAACTGCTCTTGAAAATATTTCGCACCCGGGCCGGGGAAAGCCGCGACCACTCTGCGGATTTGCTTATTCTTGAAAAGAATGCCGAGTTCGCCTTCGCCTGTGCCGCAATTATTGCTGATAACACTGAGATTCTTCGCGCCTTGCCGAGCCAGTCCCTGGATCAAATTGTTGGGAAAGCCGGCACCGCCGAACCCGCCAAACATGATCGTTGCGCCATCCGCTATGTCAGCTACAGCGGCATCGATTGAAGTGAGAATTTTCTCTCTTAAGGGCATCGTGGCGATGTTTGATTTTTTATCATGGATGGCTGGAATTCCTAAGGAGAATGCAATTGCGCGGCTCGATCAGTTTTATGCGCGCAACGTTGTTCCTGGCTGGTTCCTGTCGCTAAATAGTCTTTCCGTGAAAAGTACAGTAAGCCCTGCATTACAATCCAACCTCTAAAGTTTCAAGATGCGCTGATGTCCGCAGCGGACAAAAAGGACGGGGCGCGATGGCCGCGATTGAGTATGGCAGCTATTACTGGTGCGTGATCCTGAACGGGAAAGAGCAAAACGTTCCGGGCGAATCCGTCTTCCTGCATGCAGACGAACTGGCCATGGACCCAACTGGCGCCTTGATCTTCAAGAGCGCCGGCCGCCGTCCGGCGGGCGCGGAACCCCAGCAAGACAATGGCAAGAACGGTGGCAAGAACTCCGCAAAAAACGACCAGAAGGGCAAGGACGACGATAAGGATGACAAGGACAGCAAAGACAGCGGCGAAGACAAGAAAGGAAGCATGATTTATTTGGCTTTCGCTCCCGGCTCCTGGCGGACTGTCTATGCCGCCAAGCTGCAAGACGGTGCGCCAGCCCTGGTAGAACATTGGAACGCGGCCAACAGTAACCCCGGACTTTCCAGCGTGGTGCCTGCCAATTCCGGCGCCGTAGGTTATCCCGCTCGCGAGTAAAACCGCGGCATTCTAACGGCTACCTTGGCCAACATCGCGTGCCCATACAGGATTTTATCCGCTTACCCTCAGCGTATCCCCGATTGCAGCACACTCCCGCTTACCCCAATATGCGCCTTTGACGAGGATGTAGGGTCTCCGAGAGATTATGTAAACCGACATATTTCTCAAAATCTCGTATTCACATTAACAATGTGAAGATATCTCTCAATTTTCCAAAGACATAGCGGGGAGTCGATTCGCCCATGATGTGGCTTGTTCGTCTCGCTTTACAGCGACCCTATACCTTCGTGGTCATGGCGATCCTTATCGCATTCCTGGGCATCGGCTCGATTTTCACCATGCCTGTGGACATCTTCCCTGCCATCAACATTCCGGTCATCAGCGTGATCTGGTCTTACACCGGCCTGCTTCCCGATGAGATGGAAAAGCGCATCGTGCTGATTTGCGAGCGCGCCATGACCACCACGGTGGACGACATCCAACACATCGAGTCGAGAACCTATCCCGGCATCGCTGTCATTCGAGTGTACTTCCAGCCGAACGTACATGTGGAGCTTGCGTTCGCGCAAGTCACCTCGCTGGTGCAGACGCTGCTGCGCACTTATCCGCAAGGGACTTTTCCGCCGCTAATCGTCAAGTACGATGCCTCCAGCGTGCCGATTATCCAGCTCGGAGTTAATAGCAAAACCCTTTCTGAACAGGACCTCGCTGATTTTGCCCAGAACTTCATTCGCACCGACCTCGCGCGCATTCAGGGCGCATCCATTCCCCTCCCTTACGGCGGAAAAACTCGCTCGATCATGGTGGATATCGATCCCCGAGCGCTGTACGCGTATCAAACTTCGCCTAGCGACATCTCGGCTGCGGTCGGGAGCCAGGCGCCCATTATTCCCGCAGGAACGGCCAAGATGGGGACCAGAGAATATTTCATCCAGACCAATAGCAGTCCCGCAGCCGTGGATGAATTCAACATGCTGCCGGTGAAGACGATTAACGGATCCACGGTGTACATGAAAGACATCGGACACGTGCGCAACGGTTTCGCGGTGCAAACAAATATCGTCCGCCAGGACGGTACGCGTGGGGCGTTGCTCACTGTTTTGAAGCACGGAGACACTTCCACACTGAAAATTGTGAGCGATGTGAAGAAGCAATTGCCATCGGCGCTAGCTGGATTGCCGAAAGAATTAAAAGTGACGCCACTCTTTGACCAATCGGTTTACGTGAAGGCCTCCGTGTGGGGAGTTGTCAGAGAGGCTGCGATCGCCGCTGTCCTCACCGGCCTGATGATTCTCCTTTTCCTGGGCAGCGTGCGGAGCACGATGATTGTCTGCACCTCGATTCCGCTTTCAATCCTCACCTCGATCATCGTGCTGCACATGCTCGGCGAATCACTGAATGTGATGACGCTGGGAGGGCTCGCGCTCGCCGTCGGAATTCTGGTGGACGACGCCACGGTAGAGATCGAAAACACGAATCGGAATATCGCAATGAAAAAACCCATCGTGCGGGCCATTTTGGACGGCGCGCAGCAGATCGCCACGCCCACCCTGATTTCCTCGCTGTCAATTTGTATTGTGTTTGTACCGGTTCTTCTCCTGCAGGGAGCCGCGAAATATTTGTTTACTCCGCTGGGAATGGCGGTCGTGTTCGCCATGCTCACGTCTTACATGCTCACGCGCACCTTAGTGCCCACCATGATGCATTACCTGATGAAGGCCGAATTGCCGCTGATTCAACGGAAGGAAGACGCCCCGGCGAGACCAGGAGACAGCTGGATTTGGAAAGTTCACAAAGGATTCGATAAAAGATTCGAGAGAGGGCGGGAAAAATATCGCGAATCTTTGCACTGGATCATGGACAACCGCTTGCTGGTTGTCGGCGCATTTGGAGCCTTCGCGGTTCTGTCTCTCGTGCTGGTGCTTTTTGTGGGACGCGACTTTTTTCCAACCGTGGATACAGGACAGATTCGTATTCATATTCGCCCGCCTGTTGGCACGCGTATCGAAGAGTCGGAAGTCCTCTTTGCCGGCATCGAAAAGGAAATCCGGCAAATTATTCCCACAAAAGACCTGGAAACCATTCTGGACAACATCGGTCTCCCGAATAGCGGCATCAACCTGGCGTTCAGCGACACAGCCACGATCAGCAATAGCGACGGCGACATTCTCGTGGACATGAAAAAGCGCGGATCGACTGAACTTTATATGCGCCGCATTCGCGATGTGATTCACCAGCGCTATCCGGGAGTGGTCGTTTTCTTTTTACCTGCCGATATGACCACCCAAATTCTGAATTTCGGCCTTCCCGCCGCCATCGACGTGCAGATTTCGGGCCGGGACGTGCAGAAAGACTACGAAATTGCCAAGCAGATTCGCGATCGTGTGGCGAACATCCCGGGAACAGCCGACGTCCTTGTCTTCCAAGAGCCGAATTACCCGGCTATCGACGTGAACGTAGATCGCATAAAAGCGGACCTGGTAGGAGTTACACAGCAAGCCGTCGCGACCAATATGCTGATCTCGCTCAGCGCTACCGGACAGATTAATCCGGTCCAGTGGGTCGATCCGAAAAATGGCGTAAGTTACAACGTGCTGGTCCAGACTCCGCAGTACCGTTTGGATTCACTCACCGCTTTGGCGCAAACTCCGGTTAGTTCGGGGCCTTCCGGCACCCCCGCTCCCGTGTTGCCAACCGGCGAGCCTGCGCCGATGCCGGCCTCACTTTCGTATGGTGATCCCGATGCGCAATCGAATCCCACTCAGTATCTCGGCAACCTTGCAAACTTCCGAAGAAGCACCACGGCGGAAGCCGTGGATCACTACGATATTCGCCCGGTATACGATGTCGAGGCGAGTCTCGATCGGCGCGACCTAGGCGGCGTAGCCAGCGACATTCGCAAAATCATCGATCAATACAAAAAACAATTGCCTCAAGGTTCCAAGATCGACCTGCGCGGGCAAGCCGAAACAATGAACGATTCGTTTCTGAGATTAGGGTTTGGCATTATTTTCGCGATCATTCTCGTTTACTTGTTGATGGCGGTGAATTTTCAGTCGTGGATCGATCCCTTGATCGTTTTGGCCACTATTCCCGCTACATTGGCTGGAATTTTGTGGATGCTATTCGTGACTCACACCACGCTGAACGTGCCGTCGTTGATGGGCTCAATCATGGCCATCGGTGTGGCGACGGCCAATTCGATTTTGCTGGTCACGTTCGCCAACGACGAGCAAGTCGACGGGAAGAAACCGATAGAAGCAGCCATCTCCGCGGGTTACGTACGCGTCAGGCCAGTGCTGATGACCGCCTTGGCCATGATTATCGGCATGCTCCCGATGGCCCTCGCTTTCGGAGAAGCAGGCCAGCAAAACGCGCCATTAGGACGCGCGGTGATTGGAGGCCTCCTAATGGCGACGGTGTCCACTTTATTTTTCGTGCCGATTATTTACAGCTTCTTGCGCAAAGAAGCTCCGATTGATTTTACAAAGCGAATTGAGGAAGAGGCCGAAGGAAAAGTATAAGTACGTGTGGATGAATCGAAAGTTTGTTTCATTTCAATAGCGGTAAAGGACCGTGGCATGTACGACGAAACGAAGAGCCTGAAACCGATTCCGCAACCTGAAAACAAAAGCTCACCGGGCCCTGTGACGGCGACTGCGAAGTCCGATGCAAAAGAATCGGATCAGTCAGAAAAAGAACATCCAAAGGAAAATCGCGACGCTACAAAGCGCAAGGCGAAGAAGATCGCTCTGTGGGCGGCGGTTGGCCTGGTAGTGTTGCTGCTCATTGCAATTGTCCCGCGCCTGTTCCGGCGCCACACGCTGGCAAAGGACAAAAAGACCCAGCAAAATGCCGTTCCCTCGGTCACGGTCGTTCAGGCGCAAGCGATTCCGCCAAGTGTTGACGTAGAACTTTCCGGCACTATGTCGGCCTTAACGGACGCTCCCGTCCTTGCCCGCGCGGACGGCTACTTAGTGAAACGATTCGTTGATATTGGCGATCACGTGCGCAAAGGTCAGCCTATGGCCATCATCGATTCTCCGGATTTGGATCAGCAAGTGAATCAAGCCCAAGCCGTCTTGCACGAAAGCCAATCGTCGTTACAACAGTCGCAATCAAGTCTCAATCAAGCACAGGCCAATCAGGGACTCGCTGCTGTCAACGCGCAACGTTGGGCTCGGCTGGACGAAAAAGGCGCGGTGTCGCATCAGGAAAACGACACGTATCAGACAAATTACAAAGCGCTGACGGCGAACGTGGCCGCCTCTAACGCCAACGTGGAAACCGCGCGCCATAGCATCGCCTCGAGCGAAGCGAGCCTGCAAAGGCTGATCGCTCTGCAGGATTACGAGAAAGTTCGCGCGCCTTTCGACGGCATCGTTATCGAACGCAATCCCGACATCGGAGCGCTGATTTCTCAAGGCAGCACACTTCTGTTTCGCATCGCGCAGATCGACGTATTGCGCACCTATATTGAAGTGCCCCAGACCAATGCATCTTTTATAAAGGACGGTGACCCCGCCTGGATAAGCTTTGCCGAATATCCTGGACGTAGCTTCGCAGGGGCGATTAAGCGTACTGCGGACTCTCTCGATCCGGTCACGCGGACGATGCTTACCGAAGTGCAATTGCCGAATAGCGACCATTTGCTGTTCCCCGGCATGTATGCCACGGTGAAATTAACCGTGCCCACGCGCGGGTCCGTGGTGCTGATTCCCGGTGAGGCATTGATCATTCGCGCGCAAGGGCCGCTTGTGGCGACGGTCACCGATCAAAACACGATCCATATGCAACAACTCAACATCGGCCACGATTATGGCAACACGGTTGAAGTTCTGGGCGGGCTTTCGGCCGGCCAAAAGGTAGTCGTTAATCCAGGAGATAGCGTTTTGGAAGGCGCGAAAGTAAATCCGGTTCCCAGCAAGCAGTCGCCCGAAAATCCAACTTCGACCGGCTCGGGATCTCCGGGACAAGCAGCGCCGAAATCGCAAGGGCAGGGTCAATCGCAGGGTCAGAGTCAATCACAAGGGCCATCGCAAAACCAATCTCAAGGCCAGTCCCAAAATAAGTCGAAACAATCTTCCAAGAAGAAGTGAGGGACGTGGTGAGATTTCAGTTCACACTTAAATGCTTAAATAAATTAGTCCAGTCGCTCGCGAATAGCCTCCTGATTTTACTGGCCTGCGCTTCTCCCGTGGTTGCGCAAGATGATTCGTCGAAAGGAGTAGCGGAAACTAGCGCGGTTCACACGGATTTCCGAACTCCGGGACCATGGTTTCTGATTCCCTATCACACGCCCGCAGTGAAAGGCGCCCGAACGACAGATTCCGATCGCCTATCGGAGCTGATCCGCGGCGACACCCTATATCTCACTCTGCAGGACGCCATCGACCTGGCCATCGAAAACAATTTCGATGTGGAAATTCAGCGCTTTGACCATGAGTTTGCGCTCACCGACATCATGCGCAGCAAAGGTGGGGGGCTTTTGCGCGGCGTCCCCACTACGATTACCGAGATGCCTTCCGGCGAAGGCGGGCCTGGGGAACCGCTTCTAACCACCGTTGGTGGATATTCTCCCGTGATTCAGCTTCCCAGCAGCGCGGCCAACCTTGCAACCATCACCAGCACGAGTACAGACTTGTCCGTTACAGGTTCGACTGCGCCCGCGTCCTCAACCAACGGCCCTATTACCAGTGCGCTAGGTTTATCGAACGGATCTGCGATACCGCAATTTGATCCTTCGATTGTCGGGCAAATCGCAATTTCTCAGCAGATCGTGCCGCAGCCTACTTCGTTCGCCACTGGATCAAACGTCGAGGAGAGCCATGGATTGCTGGTCAATGTGGGTTATCAGCAGGGTTTTTCTCCGGGTACACAACTGACGGTCACGACAAACAGCGACGCCACCAATTCCAACTCGACGCACAACAATTTAAATCCATCCACAAGCGGCTATTTCAATGTTTCAATCGTGCAACCGTTACTTCAGGGTTTTGGAATTCGCGTGAACCGCAGATTTATTCGCATCGCGAGAAATGAGGACAAAATCGCCGATTACATTTTTCGCCAGCAATTGATCAGCACGGTGTCTGACATCACTCGTCTTTACTGGGACTTCGTTAGCCTTACCGCCGATTTAAAAGTGAAACGCGAATCGCTCGCCGCAGCTCGGCGCCTCTACGAAGACACCCGCAATCGTGTGGAACAAGGAACGCAGGCGCCGTTGCAATTGACTTCCGCGCAAGCGCAACTCGCAACCAGCCGCCAGGACTTCATCAATTCCGAAGGCTTGGTCTTGCAGCAGGAATTGCTGCTCAAAGAATTGCTCACGCGACGCGGTATTTCCGATCCGAGGGTTGCCAAAGCAAAGATTGAAGCGCTCACTGCCATAGAGACGCCCGACAACGACACCATCGATCCGTTGGGCACTTTGCTTCAACAAGCCATAGAAAATCGGCCCGATCTGCGCCTCGCGCATGTGCAGCTTGAGAATACGAATATTAGCCTGGAAGGCTCGCGCAACGAAGTTCTGCCCGAACTTAACTTGGTGGCTTCGATGCAGAACAATGGCTTGGCTGGGTCGGCGAACTCCAACGCCGTATCCGGCACTACGCCCGCGAGCTCGGGATTGATGGGCGGGTACGGCACAGTGGAGCAACAAATTCTCAGCCGCGATTACCCGAGCTATTCGGTCGGCGTCCAACTAAACATTCCGCTTCAGAATCGTGTGGCGCGCTCGGACCTGACGCGCGACGAATTGCAAAAACGCCAGACCGAGGTGCGCATCAATCAGTTGGATAGCCAGGTCCGCCTGCAAGTGGGCAACGCGGAAATTGCTCTGCGACAAGCGCGAAATTCTTACGAAGCGGCAGTGGAAGCGCGCATTCTGCAGCAACAAGCGCTCGATGTAGAACAGGCGCGCTACGATGAGGGCGTTGACACGGCCTACGACCTGATTCAATACGAGCGCAATTTGGCGCAGGCCGAATCGGCCGAAGTGAGCGCGCTCGGGGTGTATGCCAAATCGAAGTCCGCGCTCGAACGAGCCGTGGGCCTCACGCTTAAGAACAACAACGTGAGTATCGAGGAAGCTTACGACGGAAAAGTGTCCCGTCCGCCCAGCACATTGCCGGCCGTAGAACCTGCGCGCTGATTTCGCGCCTACAGCAACCGATGTATTGTTTTGGACAATGGAGCCGAGTAAGGTTGGGGTCTACTTACAGTTCCGCAGCCTATTTTTTAGGCTCTTATGCCGAAGAACATTCTGATCGCGGATGACAACGCCGGAGTGCGAACCCTGATTCGCGCTTATCTCGAGATGCAAACAGGATTCGAGATTTGCGGTGAGGCGACAGATGGTGTCGACGCCATCGAAAAGATTAAAGAACTCAAGCCGGACCTGATTCTGATGGATTTGGCCATGCCTAAGATGAATGGCGCAGAGGTAGCCTCGATCGTAAAAAGCTCGATGCCGCACATTCCGATCATTTTGTTTTCCGTATACGGAGAGAAAATCGGAAAGTCGCTCGCTTCAGCAGTAGGTGTCGATATCGTGCTTTCCAAACCGGACGGGATTGGTAATCTGGTGGAGAGTGTAAAGAGATTGCTGCACGTTGCTTGATTTGGTCTCAATCGCGTTATCGCGTTCTTTCAGCCTAACGACTTACAGACTGCAACGCAGCGCTCATTGCATACCTTCGGTTCTTTTCCTTCGAGCGTACCAGATGGCAACGAGCAACATAGTTCATACAAGCACCCTCGTACCCGGTTCGGGCGTCGTCGCTACGGCATTAGCTTCGGCCGTTAATACGATGTCGTTACCTCCGCCGCCGTCGTAAGAGGAAATCACCCACTTCTGGCTACCGTGGTTGAAGAAAGGGTCGCTAATTACGAAGCCGCCGCTTTCAGAGCCGTAATTCACGATAGTGTAACTGGTACCGTTACTTGGATCGAATCCGCCTTCCAGGGCGATCTTGAGGAAGGCATCCGTGTCGAGCTTGGCTAAACCGCTGACATCGAGCAAACCGTTGGACGTGCCATTGATTAGCTCCTCGTAACTCGCTCCTCCGCTTTGCTCGTAGTTTCCATTAATCATCATTGTTCGGGGATCGCCCGGCGTCCCGGCGATCATGGTGCCTCCCATCAACACATTGCCGTTGATCGTGCCCCCGCCGCTGAGGATGCCGTGTTGGATGTTCACCACGGAGGAGCCGGTCGCGGTGAGCGTACCATTCACAATGGTGCGACCGGTCGTCTGCGTGTAATCGGTGCTGGTAGTAAAAAGTCCCGAGCTAGTGATATTCACAAAACCCGAATTCGTGAAAGTGCCAGTGTTGGTAATTGTGCCGCTATTGTTGAGCGTGCCAAAGTTGTTGAGCGTACTAACGGGAAAACCCCCATTTCCGCCCACGAGAGTGTTGAAAAGCATGCCGGAGTTGTTGATCGTGCCGTAATTGTTCAGCGTGCTCTGACCAACGAATCCGGTCCCAGAGCTGATAGTAAGCGTGCCGGAATTATTGAGGGTTCCGTAGTTGTCCAACAAACCGTCGAAGTTTTCTGCCCCAGCCGTGCTTAGGAGCATGCCAGCGTTGTTGAGCGTGCCGTAATTGTAGAGCAGACCCCCAGAGTTGTTGATAGTTCCGGCGTTGATCAGCGTGCCGTGATTGATGAGGTTGCCTTCAAGGTCGTTGATCGTGCCGCCTGACGTGTTCACTAGCCTGCCATAATTGACGGTCGCAGCGTCAAAAAAGTTGATGATAGTCCCGTAGTTGATGAGTGACCCGCCAAGATTATTGGAAATTTCTTCCTCGTTGAAGGCTAGACCATAGTTATAGAACTTGCCGGTGTTTGAGACTACCCCTTCGTCGCCCACAAAAAGGTTGCCGCCAGAAGCGTTTGTAAGTGTTCCTGAGTTGTTGATGGAGCTGTTCCCCACGTCTAAATTTCCGGCTTTCGTCAGTGTACCGGAGTTGTTAATGTTGCCGGCGTTGCTGACTATGCCCCCATCAGCCGTGAGGAACATTTTGCCGGCGTTATTGAGCGTGGGGGCTGTATTGAAAGAGTACTGATCTAAGAACTCGCCGCTGATTGTCAGTGAAGCGCCAGCATCATTATTGAAGATGCCGCCGGTGTTGGTGATCGTGCCACTATCCAAACTGGCACCCGAAACAAGGCTCAGGGTGTTATCGGTGATGGTCAGCGAGTCGGTTGCCTCAAGAGTCAGATTGTTGATGGTGTCGTTGAGGATATCCATCGTCACGTTCGAGTTGGCGACACCGATCGTGACATCGTAGGTGGCGCTTCCGCTGTTATTGGGTACCGCCACCGGGTTCCAGTTCCCCGAATCGCTCCAGTTCCCTGTACCGCCATTCCATGTGGAATTGGTCTGTGCATTTGTCGACGCCACAAACAACTCAAGTAGCAAAAGTAGGGAGGCCAAGAGTTTCGCCAGACCAAATATAGACCGTCTTACTGAATAAGAGTTGAACACAGACACCCCAGTGTCTCAGGAATTGGTGGGCCGCCCCACCTTTTGCGAGCATTTCACCATCCAACTCGGCGATTGTTCGCAAACTTATGCTGCTGATGGGTATGACTTTCTTCCGTGTGGGCAACGCTGCGGGACTTCCGTGAGGGTTATCTACTAGTTATTTATCCAATCTATGAAAAGTTTTGCCGCCTCAGCTGTGGGTGTCGATATCGTGCTTTCTAACCGGACGGGATTGGTGACCTTGTGGAGTCGGTGAAAAAACTGCTGCAGGTCGCCTGATCTGCCACTCCTTTGCAGAATCTGGCTAGGATGCGATTCCATGCCAGGGTCAGCTTATTGCATACGTTTACTATCGATTTAGTTGAACGGTTTGAGAAGCGATAACCTGACCGTCGAGAGAAACGCGCACGGTCCATTCCCCCGTAATTTGGCGCTGCTGAATCCACGTTCCGGCCACGGGCAAGCTTCGCATGGCGACGAAAGGTTCAGTGGAGTCGTCAGGAATAGCGAAAGCTGTGGTGGCTTGTTGGTACAGCCCCCCGCTCGGAACTAGAATTTCGAGCTTCTGAACGTGGTTTCCCGCGGGCACATTTTCCCATGCGACGTTGATTTTCACATCACGAACCGTCGAGACACTGAATGAACTTGCCGGCGAACAGTCGGAGTAGCCGCTTTCGCAAAACGTAAGCGCAGCGTTCGGAGGCGTGGGAGGCACTTTGGCCGCCGACGGCGAATTCGTTTGGCATCCGCAAAATCCTGAAACAAAGAGGAATAGACCAGCCAACGATAGGGCCTTTTTGTAAGCTTGACTTCGTTCGATAAATGGTGAGCTGGACATGGCCGCCTCTTTAGAATGGAAACAGAAAACCGTAAGCGCGTTGATCGCTGGTCGAAACATAAATATTCGAAAGCGTAATATCGAGAGCAGGATCACCAACTACACCGGGCGTACCGGTATCGACGGTTACATCCTTCACATCGGACCCGGTTGAAATACTCAATTCGTGAATTTTACCGTCGGCGGAACCAACATAGACGTTACTAAGGCCCGTATAGGAAACCGGCGCTGACGGGACGGAAACTGGCTGATCCCAAAGGTCAGTGAATGCTGGAACCGAAGGATCGTAAGACGCTGCGTGAACGGCGCTCGCTCCCGAAAAGACCACGGTGTAGGGCGGCGCAGTACCCAATACTAGGGGGAAACTAACAATCGCTCCGTCCGCCGCGTCGTACGATGTAACCATTTGACCGGTCGCAGGATTAACCGCATAGATAAGGCCGCTACCCGCCGTGCAGGTTGAGCCTGAAAGAAAGTCTCCATTCGTAGCAACGAACAGAACATCACTCAGGTAGGACAAGGTCGGAGATGCATCCGTGTCGCCCAGACCTTGTGTTGCCAGAACGTTCCCGGTATTCGGATCTAGCTTCCAAAGACTGGGCTGCGCGGTTCCGCATGCGCTACGGCTGGTTACCCAAATTGCGCCGTTGGTGTAATCGATTAAGGGAGTTGAGTCAATGATGTCCATGTTCGGAACTCGACCCAGTCCTCCGGTGGTCGTCCATATAGTGGCGCCGGTGTTGCCATTGAGTCCGAAAATCTGATTTGCCGAGGTTGTACTGGAATTCCGAGTGCCAACTGCAAGCAGGTCCGTCGCTAGCGTGTAAGAACCGGAGCTTACCGATTTCAGCTGGGCGGCAGCAGCTCCTTGAAATGGAGTCGCGCTGGCACCGGTCGGATTCGCTACCCACAGAATGACTCCGGTGTCGCTAGAGACTGCGTACACGAGACCATCGTTGTCGGCTACATAAACCACGTTATCTCCTGTGGAAGACGAGCCGGAATCAATAAGCGACGAGCGCGACGTAACTGGTCCACCGATTGAAACCGGCGGAAATACACGGAGTCCGGTGTTTGGATTGACCATGAAGAGCAGATTGCTTTGCGAACCAATGACTGTGACTGAACCCGGAATCAGAGATGGCGCTGCGAGAGAGGTGGAAGCGGTGTTCGCTATCCACTCAGACTGGCTCCTGGCAGACAGTGAGGCACCGGGCGTCGCCGAGACCTCTTCCGTAAATGTGGAGCCATTGGAAATTGGCTGCGATGAGTAGTAATTCAAATTGTCGCGTAGAAACACTTTGTAAAAATAAGTTAGGGCGTTATGCGGCCCGCCTACGGTGGATGCGCATGTAGAAGAATTATCCGTAAAGCTCGTTTTCCCCGACGTGTCATCGAACACAACCGTGGCGGTTCCCACCTCACTGCATAATCCCGGGTCTACTGTGTCGGTAGGAACAGAACTCTTGTCCACGGGCAGGCTTGAGCGCCGAAGAATGAGGACACCGACGTAAGATTCGCCAGTCTTGGGCGTTCCAATCGGAGACGGAATCGTCCAGCCCAACGTAACGGCGGCATTGCCGGCGGTTGCCGTAAGGTTCGTTACGTTTTGAACGAAGGTGACGTCGAGTTCCGGCGCATTCGTTGCAACGGTTGCTTCCTTCGAACCGAATGCGGTCGCAGCGGCAGTCGCGTCGTTTTCCGTTTGATCCTTGACGATGGTTCCGTAGTTCGGATTGCCGTTATACCAGCCTTGCACATCCGAAGTAATGTTGAATTGGGCCGTCGTGCTGGCATTGGTAACGGTTGCTGTCCCTGTAGGTGTGCCGCCGATGTCGCCGCCGGGAATTCCCCAAGGCGTGGTTTCAACGCGCGAGTCCCAGGTTACCGAGGAAGGCTGCCAAAAAGTTTCAACATCGTAAGCGCCGTACGTTAAAGTCCCCGCCGCAACGGAGGGTGGTGTGATTACGTGAAGCGTCAACAAAGCTTGCTTGATACCAACATTGGGAATTCGCGAAAGATCGAACTCAACGATGGCTCGCTTGTTAGCGGAAGCGAGAGACTCGACTGTAAGCGTGGGTCCCACATTGTTGGAATTGGGACTCGCTTGATTGAGCGTGGCATCGCCGCCGCGCGCCTGCGCATCCGTAGCGGACTTCTGCAAAACAATTGTCTCGCGCGCGATCAGTGGCGCAGCGAGCAGCAGGACAATGAATAATAGCGAGCACCGGTGCCATGACGTCCGATTCCCAAGCCGGTGTTGTGTATCCATGGACCCCTTGCCTCCAACGGAATTTTGCCAAAGCTCGGCGCCCGCCTAGGAGCGTCGTGGAGCCGCGTTGCATACTCCGCCCTGGCCCGGCAGTTTTCCACATGCCAGAGCAAGGGTTTCGTAAATCGGCTCCGAGATAACCTGCGGCTTAACGTAGGCTCGTTTCTTTTTCGAATGCTCTTGGCCGGCGTGCTCGATCTTGTACGGTTTTTTCATGAACAGTCTTAGTTAAACAAATAAACGCCCAACATCCGCAGTAAGTCTCCTTCCCATTGCGTAATGAGTTAACACTCGCGGGTTGATCGGTTCCTGTAGCCTAGCAGGGGGACCATGTAGAAGGTATTGTTCCGGATTGGTCGATTGGGACCGTTACGGGAAAGAACGCCAATAAGGACGAATTGCCGCGCGTCGAAACGGCGCGATCCAGCCAACCTTTGGGGAATAAAATGCCCGGGGTGGGGGTCGAACCCACACGACGCGTAAGCGTCAGGGGATTTTAAGTCCCCCGCGTATGCCATTCCGCCACCCGGGCTGCCGGATGCAAATCTAACCGATAGACAAACATACTGCAACAATGCGGTTTCGCCATAGAAGGGCAGAATGGCTGAAATCGCGTCGGCAGACAATCGGTACGTCCCTTCCCACCATGTGGAAAACTGTTGCCTACATGAAACTGCATCTCTTGTGATTGCAATATCTTAGCTTGGCCCTCTACGTGCAACTTAACTTGTGAAAGTTTCTCTGAGGGTGGAGGCTTCATGCGTAAAGCATTTCTGATTCTTGCAACAGTTGTACTCCTGGGGGGAGCGTCATCCGCTTTCGCTGACGGGGGCAATGTGAACTACACCGCCACGAGCACAGCCATGGGCAACGGTATCGAGCAGAGTTTTACTTTCACCTTCTCAGAACCCAGTACCGTTATCTCGCCGACTGCGACGTCGCTGGCTACCTTTACTACTGTCGACCTCTCTGTTGGCAGCTTGAATCTCGTGCTTCCCGGGTCCGAAGTTGAGTTCTGGAATTCACCTAATTCGGGCCTCATGGACGTCGATTTTAGCTACATGGGGCACAGCTATACGGTGGAGTTTTTCGGAGCTCAGATCTTCTCGGGCTCAAGCTCCCCCTACACCCTGCTGACGGGGGTTTTTCCGGGGATGGGCGGCGAAGTTATTATGGACGGCGTGGAAAAGGCAAGCCTTTCGGGTGGCTCAGTGAAGGCCGTAGCGGCGCCAGAACCGGCTAGTTTGGCTATGCTTGGCTTTGGACTTGCTGGCCTTGCTGTGCTACGCAAAAAAGCTCGCTTAGCTTAGTTCTAATCCTGCTTCTTGTTCACTCGGATTCAGCCCGGCGCCGCAGCGTCGGGTAGGAGTTCTCAAATCCCTGTTGATTAACTATCCATGAGAATAGCTGCTCTCAGGACGTCGATGTGTCGCTGACGGATGCTGCGCTTGGTGTGACGCGTTTTGACGTAGCCAGTCGGTATTCCAATTTCCTCGATGAGCTCGTTGATCCGCGAGATTCTAAGTCGGCTGCTTCTTTGTTGTTTTCCCCGATGTTTGTTTTTGTTGTTGAGGCGCAGCTGACCGGGATGGACTTGTAGATGATCCGCGGCTCCTTGCAGCCGCGTCCCGGTCAAGTCCCGATGGTGCATTGGTAGACGGCTCTGTTGCTGGTTGCGAAGGTTTGGTCGGCTGCCGTGTCGGTGCCGGCCGAGGCTTCGCGGGTCCCCGAGCCGGCTGAGTCGTCACAGGCTTATTCGGTTGCGTCGTTGGAGCACCTGGTCTTGGCTGGGGTCGTGTAGGCGACGGCTTCGCTGTTCCAGGCTGCTCCGGTTTCACTGGTTGAGTCGACGGTACGCCCGGTTGCGGCCTTGTTGGTCTTGGCGCTGGCTTCGTCGTTCCAGGTTGGTCCGGTTTTACCGGCTGAGTCGACGGTGCGCCCGGTTGCGGCCTTGTTGGTCTTGGCGCTGGCTTCGTCGTTCCAGGTTGCTCCGGTTTTACTGGCTGAGTCGACGGTGCGCCCGGTTGCGGCCTTGTTGGTCTTGGCGCTGGCTTCGTCGTTCCGGGTTGCTCCGGGTTCACCGGTTGAGTCGACGGCTTACCGTGAGACGGTCTCGTGGGCTGGCCCGGGTTTGGTTTTACCGGTTGCGTCGTTGGTGTTTCCGCTCCCGGCTTTGCGGGCCGTGGAGACGGACGTGTAGTCCCCGGCTTTGTCCCCGGCTGCGTATTCGGAGGCGTGGTCGGCTTCCACTTTTTGTCCTCGTGCTTTTGCCAATTGCCTTTATTGTCGCGGCGATACACGTCACCATTTTTGTCTGTGTAAATGTTGTCCGGCTTCTTCACCGGTTTAGCGACGCGTCCACCGTTGGGTACCTCACGAGTCACCCGCCCCTTATTCACCGGTTTCGCATAGATGTTGTCGCGCGGATAAGGCTGAATGCTCGGACGGCCAGGACGGCCGCCGGGACCCGATATCGGACGCCCGGGGCGAATGGGCCTGACGTTTGACGGTGGGCGATAATGCGGCGGACGATATCCCGGCAGCGGCCGGTAGATTGGACGGTAGCCGCCCGGACCCCACCATCCTCCGTTCCAATAACTCGGACGCCGGTAATAAGAATTGCCCCAACTGATGCTGACGTTGATAAAGCTTGTGCTGTACCCCAGCGCATAACCCCAGCCCCCGGAGTACGGGTTGTATATAACGTGAAAACCCCAGGTAAACGGACGCGGATAGTAATAAACAGGCCCGATCCAGGGACGATAGACGTATCCCGTTCCGTAAAGGACGGTGCCATAGTATCGGTAGGTGCCGATGTAGCCGGGCGTGTAGCCCACGTAAACGATGGCGGGAGTAGCGCTGTAAACCTGAACGTAGCGCACGTTGTAAACAGGACTGCTCGGCGGAATCGTCTTTACAGAATCGGGCACGCTGTCGGCGACGACCCAGGGGCCTTTCGGGCCCGGCCCAACGAACCACACGGCATTGTCGCAAACGTAGTATTGGCCGCCGATCTTGAGAACCGACGAATCCGTGTTCGCCGCGTACTGAATATCCGTGCTGGGAATATCCTGAAATTGCGGGTCGCCGTCGTAGCTCACTTCTGTCTTGGCTTCACTGCGCTTGATTGCGGCGGTTTGCGGAATTTCAGAATCCATCACCGCGTCCTCTGCCTCGTTGGTACCCGGCACAGCAGCGAGTGCGTCTCCAATCGGCGAAGCCGGAGCAATTTTTTTGAAGGACGATGGCAGTTGATCGCCGCGCTCGTAAGCCCAAGGCCCGTCGAGCGATTGACTGCTGAACCAGCGCCCCGAGAGCAGCAAGTAATATTTGTTCGTTGCGATTTCTTTGATCCAGGTCGTTTCCGTGTTGCTCGCATACAAAAGTTCGTTGCCGGTCAGAGCAGTCCATTTCGGAGCGCCATCCGTCACGATCAATTCAGTCGGGACCGTCGCGGTAATAATCTTGGGCGCTGGCCCCGTACTTGGCTCCGCAGGCGCCGCATCTTTATCCGGTGGAACCAGCCTCTTGATTTCTTCGGGCGGATTTTTAATCGACTTCCAATCGCCCGTTGGATTCGTTGACGAATACCAAGTCTGCCCGTTGCTCAGATAATAGGTTCCGGATTTATCCTTGATGATCAGGAACGCCGTATTCACGATGCGTTGGTAAGGCGTGTTTTCGATCGCACGCAATTCCGGGTCGCCGTCAAAGCTAACCAGCACCGCGGGGGTTTGGGAAAAAACAATTTGGGGAGGATCGCTCTTCAGATTTTCGGTGGATGAGACTTCCTGCTGGCTCGCGGCCAGGCCCTCCTCCAATTGCTTCACGGACATCACCAATTCCCATTGCGGCACCTCAGACTCGACGGCATCCGTGAATTTCTGAGTCTCGTCGGCTTCGGCATCCGGAAACCGTACGCGCAGGACCTTAATATTGACGAAAGTCACCGTTCCCTCGTCGCGGTCCACAGCAACCTGCGACCGGAACCACAGCGCGCCAAACACCGGCTCCTTTTCGGACGGTCTTTGCAGCGATATGGCAGCACGGCCACTGAGGGTATCGCCATCCAATGAATCAGGCTGCGGCTCGTACACGATGATCTGCCCAATGGAAGAATCAATCTGGCGCGGCCAATCAAAGTTTGTCTCTTGCGCGCGCATCGTTGGAGCGAGGGCCAAGAATCCAATCAACAAAATCGAAAGAAACATCAGAATCTTTTTTCTGCGCATCGTGATTCTCCCAAGAGACGCCATCCTGAAGCCGACTTCGCGTAAAGCCTACTAGGTTCCCCAAGTGGCTGGCAAGGAGCGATGTTGCGGTACTATTCTTGCATCCCGAGGAAAGCGATTATCGAAAATTGGCTCGGTGATCTAAGTGATTTCCGTGAGATTGAAACCCGCATGGGAAGGTAGGTGACGGCGATGGAAGGCCCGCTGGGATTACATCGGCTTCATTTCGCGTTTACCATAATGTTCCACTACATCTTCCCCCAGCTCACCATGGGTCTCGCGCTCCTGCTGGTCTATCTGAAAACGAAAGCCTTGCGCACGGGCGACGAGCACTACAACCGCGCCGCGCGTTTCTGGGCAAAAATCTTCGGCATTAATTTTTTGCTCGGCGTGGTAACCGGGATTCCGATGGAATTCCAGTTCGGGACGAATTGGGCCGAGTTTTCCAAGACTGCTGGAGGCGTGATCGGTCAGACGCTAGCTATGGAGGGAGTCTTTTCGTTTTTTCTTGAGTCGGCCTTTCTGGGCTTATTTCTCTTCGGAGAGAAAAGGCTGGGGCGTATCGGCCATTGGTGGGCCGGATTTTTTGTTTGGCTCGGATCGTGGCTCTCGGGCTACTTGATTGTGGCAACCGATGCCTGGATGCAATACCCGGTGGGGTACTCGCGCGGACCCAACGGAGAGTTTCTGCTTTCCAACTTCTGGGAATTATTGTTAAACAGATGGGCGCTCTGGCAATACGCGCACACCATGCTGGGCGCGGTTCAAACCGGATGCTTCGTGATGGCCGCCGTCGGTGCGTTCTATTTGCTGACCAATCGGTTTGAATCTTACGGAAAAACATTTGTAAAAGCGGGAGTGCTCGTGGGAGTTATCGCGTCGATATTGCAGCTTGTCCCCACAGGCGATATGCAGGGGAAAATGGTTTCGGACTTCCAGCCCACGACGTTGGCGGCCATGGAAGGATTGTTTCAAACGCAGGACGGTGCACCAATTGCAATTTTAGGCCAACCCGATGTACCCGCGCGCAAACTGGATAATCCGCTTGTCGTTCCAAACATGTTGAGTTTTCTAACTTATCGAAAGTGGAAAGCGCACGTGAGAGGGCTGGACAGTTTTGCGCAAGACCAGTGGCCGGACCAAATTCCGCTGCTTTATTACAGCTATCACGTGATGGTTGGGCTGGGCACGATTTTTATTGCGGTGTTGTTGCTCGCAGCACTCCTTCTGTGGCGTGGACGTTTGTACACCTCCCGATGGATGCTTTGGATTTTGATGCTTTGCTTGCCGCTGCCATACATCGCAAACACGGCAGGTTGGATGACGGCGGAATTGGGGCGGCAGCCCTGGCTAATTTTCGGTTTGATGCGGACGGCTACGGGTTTCTCGCCGCGCGTGTCCGGCGGAAACACTTTATTCACGCTGCTGGGATTTATGGGCATGTATGCGCTGCTGACTATTTTGTTTCTCTTTCTCGTTTACCGGGAGATCGAGCATGGCCCTGAGCCGGCAGAATCGAACCGCCAACCGTTGGCCGTTGCTGCCGATTGAGGAGTGAGCTATGGAGACAGTCTGGTTCTGCCTGGTCGCGATAATGCTCGCTGTGTATGTTCTGCTGGATGGATTTGACCTCGGCGCCGGCGCGATCCATCTGCTGGTGGCGAAGACCAATGAAGAAAAGCGGCAAGTGCTTGCAACTATTGGGCCGGTCTGGGATGGCAACGAAGTATGGCTGCTGGCAGCAGGCGGAACATTATTCTTTGCTTTCCCGGTTCTGTACGCTTCGAGCTTCAGCGGATTTTATCTGCCGCTGATGATCGTTCTGTGGCTTTTGATTTTGCGTGGCGCGTCGATTGAGTTCCGCAATCATGTTGAAAGCGCGGTTTGGATACCGCTGTGGGATTTTTTGTTTTGCGCATCGAGTTTGCTGCTCGCAATTTTTTACGGTGCGGCGCTGGGAAACGTTGTGCGCGGCGTTCCACTGGATGGGAGCGGGTATTTTTTCGAGCCGCTGTGGACCAATTGGCGCCTCGGCGAGCAAACCGGAATTCTGGATTGGTACACTGTGCTTGTGGGTGTGCTGGCGCTGTTCGCGCTGATGATGCATGGATCGTTGTGGGTGCATCTAAAGACCTCCGGCGCGGTGAATGAGCGGGCGGGACGGCTCGCGAACGGAGTGTGGTGGGCTGTTGTAGCACTCACGATCTCAGTGACGGCGGTAACATTCGCGGTGCTGCCGCAGCTACGCACAAATTTCTCGAGATGGCCTTGGGGTTTCATTTTTCCGATCCTTTCAATCGCGGGCCTCGTGGGCGTGCAGTTCGAGTTGCGAAGGCGGAATGAGCGCCGGGCTTTCCTGGTATCTTGCGCATATCTCGCTGGAATGTTTACCAGCGTGGTGTTTACCGTTTATCCCATGGTGCTTCCCGCTCGCGATGGCGTGTATTCGTTGACGATAAGCAACGCGAAGGCGGGAGCCTACGGATTGAAGGTCGGATTGGCGTGGTGGATCGTCGGCATGATCCTGGTAACGGGATATTTCCAGTATGTTTACCGATCGTCGGCTGGAAAAGTAGCAGCGGAACAGACCACGCACAAAAATAACGCAAGGAACCTGGCATGAGAGCGACTTGCTTTCTGACCATCTTCAGGATTATCTTTCCGCGCGTCCCTATGATCATTCTTCCAATCATCTTTCCAAATATTTCTCTGGGCATCTCTCTGGCCGCCTCGTCCATCACCGCGAAAGGGTGGTCTTGAGTGCGTAAGCTCATCGTTGTCGTTGGCAGCATAAATTTAGATCTAGTTGCGAGCGCGGAGCGCGTCCCGTTACCTGGAGAAACCCTGACGGGCCGGAGCTTTTCAACTTTCCATGGCGGAAAAGGGGCTAACCAGGCGGTTGGAGTGGCTAGGCTTGGGTACCCGGTGAGCATGGTTGGCAAAGTTGGCGACGATTCATTCGGCTCGGCGCTGAAAGGCGCACTGCGCAAAGCGAGAGTGAACGTAAAGGCGGTCGGGACGGCGAAAGGCTCGTCCGGCGTGGCGTTGATCAATATTGGCGACGATGGGCAGAACAATATTGTTGTGGTGCCGGGAGCGAATGGGAAGCTGCTGCCGAGAGATATAACGCGGGCCACCGCGCTGTTGCGCAAGGCGGAGATGTTTTTGACGCAACTGGAAATTCCGCTGATCACTATGGAGACGCTGGCGGTTTTTGCGCACAAGAATAAAATCCCATTGATGCTGGACCCCGCTCCTGCGCGAGAGCTTCCCAAAGGTTTGCTGCAATGCGCCACATGGATTACGCCGAATGAGAGCGAGACGCGTATTCTCTGCGGGCTTGGGGCGAATGAGCCGGTTACTCCGGCCACAGCTGCGCGCTGCGCGGAATTGCTTTTGGAGCGCGGGCCGAAGAACGTTTTGATCAAAATGGGCTCGCAAGGTGTTTTCCTGGCCACGGGCGGAGGAACGCGGGAGATGATTCCTTCCTTCGCAGTGAAGGCGGTGGACTCTACTGCAGCAGGCGACGCGTTCAACGCGGGATTTGCTGTGAGCATTCTGCGGGGCGCGGCACCGGCGCAAGCTGCTCGATACGCGTCGGCAGTTGCGGCAATTTCTGTAACTCGGGTTGGGGCGCAACCTTCGATGCCTACCGCTCGCGAAGTCGAGCGATTTTTGAACTCGCATTAAGAGTTGCCGACCGCTTTCTTTCTCTTTTCCTCGACCAGCTCGCGTCACGTCTAGTTCCACCACCGCAGTAGTTGCTACGAAACTCTCGGAGGCAAAGTCTGACGTCGAACTCGCGCTAAGCCGCGAGGACGGATTCCCTACCCCTGAGCGTAGACATTTCGCAAGTGTTCGTCACGGCTTGGGTTCCACGGTCAATTCGGGCTGCGGGAGGGCTTCTCCGCTTAGCTCACTTTGGCGGCGGGCGCGGCTTGCGTTGAGCAGGCGGGTGGCTGCGGCTAGTTCGGTTTGACCGTCCTGGGCGTGTCCTTCACGCAAGAGGATTTGGCCTTTTAAATTGTGATAGTTCGGATTGTCCGGGTCAATTTTGATGGCGGAATCGATAGCGGCTAAGGCTTGGTCGAATTTCTTTTCGTGCTGGTAAACGCGCGCCAAACCAAAATACGAACTGGACAGATGAGAATCGCGGCGCAGAGCTTCGCGGAAATTTTCTTCCGCTTTGGCGTCCTGCTGCTGGTAGATGTACACGAGGCCGAGGCGGTCGTAGTTGAAGGCGACGTCGGGTTCCAGCGCGATGTCCTTTTCAAATTGCTCTTTGGCCTGGTCGAAATCCAGGCGAGCCAGGTAAACGAGGCCCAGATTGAAGTGCACGAAGGGAAGATTGGGGTCGGATTTCGCCGCCCGATCGAGTTCTACCAGCGCTTTGTCATTTTCCTCGCGGTTCAAGAAAGCCTTGCCCATCAACATGTGATATTCGGCGGTGTTCTGTCCGAGTTCGACGAAGCGGCTGAGAGCGCGATCCTGCAGTTCCGAGTTTCCTGCTTTGTCGGCGGCGTTTCCCAGAACGTAGAGATAGTTCAAGTCATTCGATTCCTGCGGCCACAAACCCTGGAGGGCGCGGACGGCGTCGGCATAGCGGTCGGTGAAGAAATAGCAAAGGCCGAGGAGATAGCGGGCTTGCGTCGAGTCCGGCTGATCCCGCACGACGGATTCGAAGGGCGCAATCGCAGAGTGAAATTCGTTCCGGCGATAGTAAACCAAGCCGATATTAAGGCGTATTCCGGCGACATTGGGCGCGAGGTCTTCGGCTTTGTGCAACAGGTCGAGAGCGGCGGGCCAATTCTGGCGGCGCATGGCGATGACGCCCAGATTTGCGTAGGCGCCCGCGGAGTTGGGGTCTTGCGCGAGAACCTGTTTGAAGGAAGATTCGGCGTGGTCAAGATTACCGGCGCGTAAGGCGGCTTCTCCGCTACGGAAGAGTTCGGGGATGGTCAATTCTTGCGCCGCAGGCAGAGTTCTGGCGGCAATCGAGAGGAGCAACAGCCCAGCGATGAATCCTCCGAGAGTGCGAAGAGACCTAGGAAAGAACTCCGGGAAAGTGTGAAGTTGGGCTAGCCGATACATGCGGTTGTGGCCCCGGGTAGAAAGGGTTTAATGGTTTGTTTTCTATAACTTCTATTTTTCAGCCAGAACCGGGTAGAAACGTTATTCTGCATCGAGAACCGTCCGATGAATTCGCATTGCTGAGGGAGGCTCGAGCCGGTCCGGCGATTCCGCTGATACCGGTGATCGCAGGAGGCGATGAGGGAGTGCTTCGGTAACGAATAACGCCGGAGCCGGCCGTCCGGTTCAGCTGAACAAATGGTTTGAGGCTGCTGCGGCCTGATTCGATCGCCGTCGATACTAAACCCAATTTTCATCGCGCCCATGATAGGAAGTTAGAAGTGTGAATACAAGGGTATGAGGCGGTGGACTTTTGAGGACTGTAGCTGGTAATGTGTCACCAGCTTTCGACCAGATTACCTATTTCCAATTCGCAGATTAGGTGTTTACATGCCGGTGGATAGTTAACCCGCACCGCTTTCGAAAAGTGTCTTCTATAGGACAGTTTTTCTGCTGGCTCGGTAGCAGCATGTTCGGATAGCAATGGGGAACTTGAAAGTGAAACCGTCGCTCGGGAAAACTCCGAGTGCATCGGTCTGCTTGGGACCTGGAACCAACCGCTAATCAGACAGGACCCGAGAGTTCTATCTCGCTACAGATAGTCGCGCAACACGAAACTAATTCTTAGAGAAAAGAGGGCCGGATGAAGCGCCGAGCACACACGTTTGTGTCGAATGCCGGACTTGTGATGGGCCGATCATTCTGCCCGTTTTTTGCGATCGCTATTATCGCCGGAGCGATGCTTTGGGGACCTTGGGTGAGCTTGGGAATCACGGTCCTGGCGTTCGTTACTGCAATGAGGTTCGTGTGAGTCGAGATGGGGGCAGCGATTTCCCAGAGTTAAGCCGTTGGCATGTTCTCGCACATCCGCAAGACGTGCACTGCGTGATCTTCCACATCGCTTGTTTGGTAGCGTATGCCGGCGCTTTCTGGTTTTACAAACATCCCACGCTTGTGGGCATCACGGGACCGTGGTCCCGAGCGGCCTTTGTGGCGGCTTCGGCGATTTTGCTGGGGTGGATTTCGGGAATAAACGTTGGCGTTAACTTTCACAACCATTCGCACCGCCGGATTTTTACTTCGCCTTTCATGAATCGATGGTTCGGCAGATTCTGGACATTTTCGGGCGCTTGGCCATCGTTCTTTTGGGAATACACCCACACAGTTCACCATGCCCATCTGCTAGGAGACGAAGATTGGACACTTCCAAAGCGAAACGCCGACGGAACTTTTGAAAGCTTTCAACGCTACGTGCTGGAGCATTGGCCGTGGCGGTACACGGTCCATCTGCGCAAGGAATTAATTTCGCACCCGACTTTGCGTCGGAAAGCACTTTCTGAATTCGCCATCTTCGCCGCACTTTGGTCAATTCCCTTTTGGATCGATCCGGTCATGGCGATATGGCTGTGGGTGCTGCCGCAATGGTTCGGCAACGTATGGGTGATGGGACCGGGGATGTACGTGCAACACGTGGGCTGCATCCGAAAGACGCCAGAGAAGCCCGTGAGCCACTCCAACATTTTTCTACTTAAATTTTTCAACATGACCATGTTCAATATCGGATACCACCTGGAACATCACGACAATCCGAAGGTTCATTGGTCGGAGCTGCCCGAACTTCATGAACGGCTGAAGAAAGAACTAATCGATGGCGGAGCGCACGTGCTTCCCTACGGTTATTACTACGCTTCGTTCTTACTCGCCGGAGACGCCGAACGGAAAATTCGCTTCGACGACCAGCACGCGAACTACATCAAAACTTGACCCGTATGCGCTAGCGAAAGTCCACAGATCTTGGAATGACACGCCGCAGACTGCACTCTGGAAAAGAAGCGGTTACTCACAAAACTACGAGTCTATGGTAGAAGCAAGCCACTACACGCCAGATTTTTTTGCAGGCGGCCGGGACTCGCAACGACGCTGACCCTGATCTTCAACTACCTTCACGGTTCCAAAGTTGGCGATATGCCACTCCATTTCGCATACATTTAGTTCTTCGACGATCCATCCGAGCTTCCGAACCTTCGTCGACAAAGGCGAAAGGTGCATTAAGCTGCAAATCATGATTGCGGAGCTTACCTTTTGCTCCCTTACTCTAGAAATCCAATATTGTTCCCGGATTCCATGCTCCTGATCGAGATAGCACATAGAGCTTCCCGGGGGGCCATTAAAATCAAACAATAATCCGGGGTGTCGATCTTCACTTTTGCCGGATATGCCCGCCTGCTCTCGTTGAGTATCGTCCATGTCCATGTTTAGCCAGGGGATGGTCAAGCGACACGCAAGTCGCTGCACCACAGTTGTTGGCAGCTTGTGAGCTTCCTCGGCAATAAGTTCAACCCCAGATTTCTCAATTGGCCCTCAAGCAATCGCTTAAGATCGCCAGTCGGGTCGTTCCACTGCACGTCATGTGTGAGCCCGATAATCAAGACTCGCATGAAAGTGATCCTCCCCTAATTAGTTAAAACAGATGCCGCCGAGTAGAGCCGAAAATGTGACCGTGGACCTGGATCGGAACAGGTGGATCGTTAACCTGTTCATTTATCAGTGTCCTTTCCTCGCGATTCGCTCGCTTCGGCGTCCAGGGCGCGTTCCGCCTCCGCGTAACAGCCGACAACGTGTCTCTTTAGTCGCTCAATTTTCAATCGGTGCTTCCAATCATCCGCTATCTCTTCGACGTTCGTGTAACCGAACCCTTTAGGCGTGCGCTTAGGCTTGATGTCGTGGAGATAATCTATTGCTTTCTGTTCCTGTTCCACCCAGTAGTTCATTTCTTCGACTAAAGTTTTTCTCAGAGTATCTATTTCCCTCTGAGCGTCTTTCTCCCGCAGGGCGTGTCTTTCTCGCCAAAAATGCTCGAATCGCCTTACAAATCGTCTTGCAAACGTGAACCAAGGTCCAAACGATTACTGTCGTGCATAAAAGTATCAGAATCTCGATTGAAGTCATTCGCACATCCTCGGTCTAGCTCAAGTTTGAGGCAAGGAGTTTCTTGAGGCGAGGGAGACGATGATCGCGCGACCCGGCATGTGTCGCGCCAATGCGCCGCAAGCGAAAAACTCACAAGGCGCGGATGCCGATGCCGCTCGCGTCCGAGCACTCGCCGCCTACAAAGATTTCCTCACGCTGTGGAAAGACGCCGACTCTGACATCCCCATCCTGAAGGAAGCCAAAGCCGAGTACGAAGGCTGCAGTAGGCTCGCCCATTCGATGCGTTGCAAAGGAAGTGAGCGGTGGCCGAACGCGCGCGTCTTCGTTGACTCGACGAGGTTCAGCCCCTAAGATAGGCGCCACAATGGCGGATTCGCTCGTCGGGCAGACTGTTTCGCATTACCGCGTCCTGGAAAAACTTGGCGGCGGAGGCATGGGCGTGGTGTATGAGGCGGAAGACACCAGCCTGGGCCGACGCGTGGCGTTGAAATTCCTGCCGGAAGATCTCGCACGCGATCCTTACGCGCTGGAAAGGTTTCAGCGCGAGGCTCGGGCTGCTTCGGCGCTGAATCACCCGAACATCTGCACGATTCATGAGATTGGGCAGCAGGATGGGCGATTCTTCATCGTGATGGAACTGTTGCAAGGCCAGACGCTGAAGCATCGCATCGGCGGCAAGCCTCTACCGATGGATTTGCTGCTGGAACTTGGCGTAGAGGTGGCGGACGCGTTGGATGCGGCGCACGAGAAGGGCATCGTGCATCGCGACATCAAGCCAGCGAATTTATTTGTGACGCAGCGCGGGCACGCCAAGGTTCTGGATTTTGGTTTGGCGAAGCAATCGCTGCGCGTGGACGGCGCGACGAGCGCGTTCGCGACGAAAGACTCGGACGTGACGGTGGACCAGGAACATCTCACCAGTCCGGGAATGACTTTGGGAACGGTGGCGTATATGTCGCCGGAGCAGGCGCGCGGTGAGGTGTTGGATGCGCGCAGCGACCTTTTTAGTTTTGGCGCAGTGCTGTACGAAATGGCTACGGGCGCGCTTCCCTTCCGCGGCGATACCACGGCGGTGATTTTCAACTCCATTCTGGAAAAGGCTCCGGTGCCGGCGGTGCGTTTAAACCCGGATATTCCGCCGCGACTGGAAGAAGTGATTTCGAAAGCGCTGGAGAAAGACCGCCGCATGCGTTATCAGCACGCCGCGGAGTTGCGTACAGATTTGGCGCGGCTGAAGCGAGATACCGATTCGAACAGGATTTCGGCGGCGGTGATGCCGACGTCTTCATCGGGCGCGGCTCGCGAAGCTGCCGTGTATCAGCAAACTCCGAAGAGTGGGACGCCTGCGGTTGCGGTGGCGACTCCGCCAAGCGGGATCAGCGCTGCCACAATTCCGGCGATGGGCGCGAGTGGCGCGGTGTTGGCAGATACAACCAGGGTGGCGGCGATTGCCGTTCCCAGCCGCCGGTGGCCGATCTTGGCGGGGACCGTTATTTTGATTGCGGCGCTGGCTCTCGGCGGGTATTTGTTTCTGCATCGCGCGCCGAAGTTCACGGGGAAAGGTTCTATTGTTCTCTCGGACTTTACTAACACGACCGGCGATCCGGTGTTTGACGACGCACTTCGGCAGGGGCTGGCAGCGCAACTCGCGCAATCGCCCTTTCTGAACATTCTTTCGGAGCAGCAGGTTCGGCAGCAGCTCAAGTTCATGGGGCAGCAGCCGACGGCGCGTTTGACGAATGATCTGGCGCGACAAGTTTGCCAGCGAACGCAAAGCGCGGCGGTGCTGGATGGGTCGATCGCGCAGATCGGCAACACCTATAACTTGATACTGAACGCGGTGAATTGCGCTTCCGGCGAGACACTAGCTACGGCGCAGACCGAAGCGACAGACAAAAATCAGGTGCTGGGCGCGCTGGGAAAAGTAGCTGAGGAGATACGTGGGAAACTCGGCGAATCTCTGGCTTCGATTCAGAAGTACAACACGCCGATTGCGGAAGCCACCACGCCTTCGCTGGAGGCGCTGAAGGCTTTCAGCCTGGGAATGCAAGCGCGCGCGAATAAAGGGGAAGATGTGGCGGCGCCTTTCTTCAAGCAGGCGGTCACGCTGGATCCGAATTTCGCCATGGCTTATGCGGTGCTGGGACAGGTGGAGAGCAATCTGGGTGAAAGGGAAATCGGAAACGAACACACCAAGAAGGCCTACGATTTACGAGAGCGCGCCAGCGAGGTGGAAAGGTTTTACATCGATTCGCACTACTACTACAACGTCACGGGGGATATTGAAAAGACCATACAGGTTTACCAGCTCTGGACGCAGACCTATCCGCGCGATTCGATACCGCACGGCAATTTGTCAGTGGCTTACGTCGCCTTGGGCCAATGGGAAAAGGCGTTGCCGGACGCGCTGGAAGGGCACCGGCTGTCTCCCGGTGAGAGTATCAACTGGTACCAAGTCTGTTTCCTTTACTTGGGACTCGGGCGCTTGGATGAGGCCAAAGCGACGGCCAACGAAGCAATCGCACAGAAGCTAGACGTCCCGAACCTGCATGTCGCTTTGTACCTGGTTGCATATTTGCAGAACGACGTGCCCGCGATGTCTCACGAAATATCGTTGGTCGAGAATTTTTCGCCGGCGATAGCTCCGACCGGGTTCGCTATCGAAGCTATTACAGAAGCTTCATACGGCCGTATGGAAAAGGCCCGAGCGTTATTTCAACGCTCTGTAACAGCGTCTCAAAGCGTAGGTAAGAAAGAATCTGCGGCTTCTACCATGGCGTTGCAGGCGATGTTGGAAGGTTTTGTAGGTGATGCGGCTGGAGCTCGGAAGGACGCCGCAGCAGCGCTGGGGATTGACTCGTCAATGGGTGTGAAAGTGTCGGCAGCGACTGCGCTGGCGCTCGCGGGAGATGCAGCTCGCGCCGAGTCACTCGCGGGCGAGGTGGCCAAAGAGCGGCCTTCGGGCGGCATGGAGAATTTGTACGATCTTCCAACCATTCGGGCGGCTATTGAGTTGGATCGCAACAATGCAGGCAAAGCAGTGGAACTCCTGCAACCGGTTCTGCCTTACGATCTTGCCAATGGAAAAAGGCTGAACGCGGTTTATGTACGTGGCGACGCTTATCTAATGCTGCATAAAGGCAACGAAGCAGCCGCAGAATTTCAGAAAATTTTGGACCATCGAGGTATCGTGCAAAATTCCGTGGTTGCCTCGCTGGCGCATCTGGGTTTGGGACGCGCGTATGCAATTGCCGGCGATGCCGGAAAAGCGCGCGCTGCGTATCAGGATTTTTTTGCGGCGTGGAAAGACGCGGACTCGGACGTTCCTATCCTCAAGCAAGCCAAAGCAGAATACGCGAAACTGCAATAGCCCGCCGGTTAGGAGGAGCGGAGAGCGTCGGTAGGATTAATGCGCATCGCGCGGCGCGCCGGTAGGTAGCTGGCCAGTGCCGCTACAGCGGCGAACGCGATCGCGCTCCCAGCAAATGTGATCGGATCGGTCGCGCTGGTTTCGAATAAAAGGCTGGCCATCAGTCGCGTGAGAGCGAATGAAGCAGCCAGGCCTATAACGATTCCGACGGCGGCTAGTCTGAGGCCATTTCCGATTACGAGTTTGAAAATATCACCCCTGGATGCGCCGAGGGCGATGCGGACGCCCAATTCCTGAGTCCGCTGTGCGACGGAATAAGCAATCACTCCGTAGATTCCCACCACAGCAAGAACCAGCGCCGTCGCTGAAAATATTCCGATCAACCACATCATCGAACGCGTTTGCGCGCTGGCTGCTTCCAGGCGTTCCTGCATCGTTTGAATGTCAGTGATCGGTTGGCCGCGATTCACGGCAACGATTTGGGCGCGTAAAGCGGAAGCTACGCTATGGGGATCCATGGTGGTGCGCAGAGTAATATAAAGCGTGGATGATGCGAGCTGCGGATAAGGCAAGAAAACTTCGGGTTGGGACGATGTAGCTAGACTATCGTTCTTAATATCTCCGAGCACGCCGACGACTTGACTTGCAGGCATTCTGCCCACCCAAACCTGTTTGCCGATTGGATTCTGGTTGGGCCAGAAGCGCCGAACCGCGGCTTGATTCACGATTACAACCGGCGCTGAAGTTGCGTCATCGCTTGCGACGAAAGCGCGGCCTGCGGTCAACGGTACGCCCATCGCTTTAGGATAATCGGGACTAATCGATTCGAGCAGAACAACCGTGCGACGGCCAAGGTCGACTTCCGGCTCCCCCTCAAAGCGAACTGGCGTTCCGTGTGTTGGGAAAACAGGTAGCGCGGTGGAAATGGCAGCAGCTTGCACCCCCGGAATCGATTGCAGACGTTGGAGCGCGTCTTGATAGAAGGCGATGCGCTTGGGTTGATCTGGATAACCGGCCGGCGACAGAAATGTCTGCGCGGTGAGCGTATTCTTCGCGTCGAATCCCGGATCCACCGTACGGAGATGCACAAAACTGCGTATCAACAAGCCGCAACCGATCAGCAACACCATAGAAAGCGCAACCTGCGCCGCGACAAGTATGCTGCGCGCGCGATTTCGTTGGCGGCTTCCAGCGGACCCGCGGCCTTCGTCCGATAACATTCCAGCTAGATTAGGACGGGATAACTGAAGCGCCAGCGTAAGTCCGAACAAGATTCCGCTGACTACGGAAATTGCCAGGGTAAAGGCAAGGACACGCAAATCCATAGGTACCTCAGCCGCCTGAGGCAGGTTCGTTTGTGTGAATGTACCGAGAAACTTGATGCCGAGGAGACCGAACAAAACTCCCAAGCCGCCGCTTAATACGGCCATCAGCACGCTCTCGGTCAAAAGCTGGCGAACCATAGCGCCGCGAGGCGCTCCGAGGGCGCTGCGAACGGCAAATTCTTTTCTTCGAACGATCGCGCGAAAAAGCAGAAGACTGGCAACGTTGGCGCACGCGATCAAGAGCACGAAGCCGACTGCGGCCGAAAGCATCAGAAGCGTTGGGCGGACGTTAGCGACGAGATTAGCCTGAAGGTCGCCGACGGTCATGGCAACATCCGAGGTCGCGTCAAAATTGCCGGGCTTATCGTGCTTGTACTGCTGAAAGATGACTTCGGTTTCAGCTTGCGCCTGTGGCGGTGTCACTCCGGGACGCAAGCGGCCAAGAGCTTCGTAATACATGCCGCCAATACTGACGCGAGCGGGCGTAGTCATGCTGAAGTCGATGAGTCGAGTGATCCAGATTTCCGGCTGGCGGCCGAGCAAACGCACGCCGAACTTCGGAGGAAGCACGCCGACAATTGTGTAGTCCCTTGAATCGAGCGCCAGGTGCTGGCCGGCTGCGCCTTGTACGTCGCCGAAAAGGCGTGTCGCCAATTCGTATCCGATCATCACAACTTGATTGCTGCCGGGCCGATCTTCTTCAACCCTGAAGGCACGTCCAGCAAGAGGCTTCACGCCGAGAACTTCGAAGAAATTCCCGGTGACGCGTTCGGCGTCGACCTGCTCGGCGCCTTCGTGACCATCCAAGTTGACGGTTTCGAATTGATACGCCGACACACCGGAAAAAGAGTGATTCGTATCGGATAAAAGCGTCAGATAAGGAAGCGAAACGCAGCAAGTGCCGTCGCGTTTCGTGCTGATGCGAACTAATTGGCCAGGATCCTTATAAGCAAGCGGACGGAGCAATACTGAATTGGCAACCGTGAAGATCGCTGTATTCGCTCCGATTCCAAGCGCGAGTGTGGCGATTGCGAGAACCGTGAAGCCGGGCGTCCTGGCCAGCATTCGCAGGCTATAGCGCAAATCTCGGGCAAGCGTATTCAAGCGTTCCACCTTTGCAATGAGCGCGTTTCAATCGTATCGCAAGAAGCATCAGAGATTCCAACTCGTACTGACAGTCAGGAGCGCGACGCCAGAATTCCATGAAATAAATCCGACAGGGTTCTTGCAGATGCAGAATATATTGACGCACCAGTCGTTCGGCTACTGGGCGAAGTCGACGAAGAGGGCGACCCAGTCGTTCGAGCCGACGACGCGGAAAGTATGGCCTTTGCCGCTGAGATCTTCGGCAAGATAGATTCGTCCGGGCTCCGCTGAAAACTTTTCGCCGCCGGCTACTTCGATTTCTGCGCGGCCACTGATTGGAATCACGTAGCGGCGAACGTCCGCGTTGTGCCAATCCTCGAAAAAGCCGGGAGCCAAGCGCACCACGTAGGATTTGGTGGTCTTCATGTGCTCGGATTCCTCTACGGTTACCGGCGCTCCAGCTACAGGAAAGAATTTCACATCGACCTGCTCGACGTGACTGAGCCCATCGGCTCCCGTGTAAAGGCGAGTGGCTTTAACGGCGGCACGTTCCTGAGCCGCAGCAGCACTTTGGCTGTGATGTGCGTACCACCCAAAGAGAGAGATGGCCAAGGCTATCCAGACAACGCGGCTCGCTATGGTTTTCATCAGCATTCCTCCCCAAAGTGAGGCGCCATTTTATACATTGGCGATTGCTGCGCTGTCTAGGTCTGCTATTACTCGGCCAGACCAACTGCCGTCTTGCGGTGAAGCTAGGGCCGGCCCTGGACGCAAAGGTCTCGCGTTTTTTCGCTTGACATGGGGAAGCTATGAATATTTAATTCGTTTTAATAAATTTAATAAAAGGCGTGGGTGGGGTGCCCAGGCACATTTCAGGACTATTCCAGCAGGTTTTTGGGGTATCTTCTCTTTTCAAAAGCGTCCGAAATCGCGCTTTGCGAGCGGACGGATTGCAGACGTACACCTTCTTGATCCTGGTCCAACGGAGATGGCAATGAAACTTATCCGCATCGCTTTCTGCATAACTGCTTTCATCTTGTGCGCGGCGGGCGCGGTGTTCGCGCAGGACACCGGTACGTTTACCGGAACCGTCCACGACAGTACGGGAGCGATCGTGGTCGGCGCGGAAGTAACGGTCGGCAACGCAGCCATCGGAGTGAACAAGACCGTGTCGTCAAACGCGGACGGAAGCTGGGTCACTCCATATCTGACCGCCGGGCCTTACGACATTGCTGTCAGCGCAAAAGGGTTTAAGAAATACGAAGCCAAGGGTGTGGTATTACGCGTAGGCCAGACGGCAAAGGTGGACATAACACTCGAGATTGGAACGGTCACAAGCGAAGTCACAGTGGTGGGTACAGGTCTGGCCCAAGTGGAAACCGAATCCGCGCAGGTCGGGGGAGTAGTGACAGGGACTGAGATCACGCAACTGCAACTAAATGGGCGCGATTTTGCGCAACTGATTACGTTGACGCCGGGAGTAAACAATCAGACGGGACAGGATGAAGGGACAGTTGGAATCGCCGGGAACACAATCTTTTCGGTGAATGGAGGGCGAGGAGAAAACAATAACTGGGAAGTGGACGGCGGCGACGATATGGACAATGGGAGCAACAACTCGCTGAACGTCTTTCCGAGTATTGATTCCATCGCCGAAGTGCGCGTGCTGACTTCCAATTACGGCGCGGAATACGGACGCAACGCTTCCGGAACGGTGGAAACGGAACTGAAATCTGGAACGAACGCTTTCCACGGTGACGTGTACGAATTCGTGCGCAACAATATTTTTAACGCGCGGAATTATTTTGATCTCCCGGGACCGGTTCCGGAATACAAGAAGAACGATTTCGGATATACGATCGGCGGACCGGTCTTTATTCCGGGGCATTTCAACACGGACAAGAGCAAGACGTTCTTTTTCTGGTCGCAGGAATGGCGGCTGGAGCGCATTCCCAATACGTTCAACATCCCGGTTCCTTCCAATCAGGAACGCATGGGGAATTTCAGCGATGTCTGCCCGGGGCCTGATTGCCCGAATTTGCCTGGTGGGGGAACGCAAGTTCCACAGCCGCTGGATCCCAACGCGACGGCTATTCTTGCAGAGATACCAGCTCCGAACAGTACAACTGGGTGCCCTTCGACAATTGGTGCCTGCTATAACGCCGACATCATACAGCCTACCTACTGGCGCGAAGAACTCCTCCGGGTGGACCAAAACTTCACGCCGAAGTTTCGCGGGATGTTCCATTACATTCACGATTCGTGGAACACGGTTACGCCGACAACTTTGTGGTCCAACGCAACACTACCCGGGATTTCGACAAAGTTTGTGGGGCCGACGACCAGTGCGGTTGCGCGGCTGGTGTACACGGCCTCGCCAACACTGGTGAACGAATTTGTATTCAGCTACACCGCTGACCACATTTTCCTAACCAATGAAGGTCCGTTCCAGCGTCCGCCGACTATGACGATGACCGGTATTTTCCCCAACTTTGGAGGAAAGCTGCCGACCGTTAGCGTGAGCGGCAACCAAGCCTATGGACAGGGATTCACGGCCGACCCATCGGATGAGCCGTGGAACAATGCGAATCCCACCTATACCATCCGGGACAACGTAACCAAAATCCTGGGGAAACACACTTTGCAATTCGGCGCTTACGTGGTGATCGCGCAGAAAAATGAGTTTTCCGGCACAGGACTTCAGGGATCTCTCAGCTTCGATGCCACAAACACAAATGTGACAACTGGAAACGCATTTGCGGATTTGCTGCTCGGAAGGATTTCAACTTTCTCGCAAGTAAATCTGGAACCCAAATATTACAGCCGGTATCAATTCGTGGAACCGTACATTCAAGACGATTTCCACGTCACGCCACGGCTGACTCTGAATATCGGACTGCGTCTGAGTCTATTTGGCACGTATTACGAAAAAGAAGAAAATACGTACAATTTCGAGTCTGGAGCATTCAATCCAGCCAATGCGCCTGCGCTTGATCCAGCGGGATCGGGGGCATTGGTGAACCCCCATACTGGAGCATTCCTGAATCCCACAACCCCAGCCGATGCTCAATTTTTGTACAACGGACTTGTTCAGTGCGGGGCTCCCGGAGTTCCACGCGGCTGCATGAAAGGGCACTTATTTAATCCGGCGCCAAGAGTGGGATTCGCGTGGGATATTTTTGGCGACGGGAAGACCTCACTGCGCGGAGGTTACGGAATCTTCTTCGATCACGGAAACGGGAACGAGGGTAACAGCGAATCGTTGGAAGGAAGCCCGCCGTTCGTGTTGAATCCCCAGCAGCCGAATATCGCTCCTGGAATTAACGGTTGCACACAGCCAACGGGTTACACTTGTATCGGCGGGACCGGAGCATTGGCCTACCCCCTCAGCTTGGTAGCGATTCCAAACCATGCAGTATGGCCGTACATGCAGCAGTGGAACCTGAGCATCGAGCGACAGGTACTGAAAAACACAGTGCTGCAGGTGGGATATGTGGGCAGCAAGGGAACGCATCTAGCGTTAGAGGAGGACGAGAACCAATTACATCCGACACCACCCGGCGCGGATCCTTACAATCCTGGCGAACCCATTGTGGTGCAGGATCAATCTGGTCCAGGTCCTTTCTTTGGATTGAATAGTACCGGGCAGGTGGTGAACACGAATTGCAACACTCTGAGTGTGAATGGCCGGGGTCTTACGGGGCAGGCGGCAATTAATCTGGGAACCGCGTGCGGAAACGATCCGTCACCGTTCCGTCCTTTTGTAGGCTTTGGGACGATCACTTACAAGTACTACGGAGCAGATTCGAGTTACAACTCACTGCAGGTTTCGATCCGCCGGACGATAGCGCCATTGGTGGTCTCGTTGTCGTACACTTACAGCCATTCAATTGACGACGCATCGGATTTGGCCGACCAAAACTTTGTAAATTCTTACGACTTGGCTACGAACCGAGCGAGTTCAAACTTCGACGAACGCCATATTTTGACGTTTAGCTACATTTATAGTCTGCCTTCACCGTGGAAAAGCGGATGGAAGAAAGTGGCGCTCAGCGGCTGGGAATATTCCGGAATTACCTCGTTCAATACCGGGCAGCCCTTTAGCGTCCTGAACGGGAGCTTTGGCGATAATGCTGGGGTAGCGAATGGCGTGGGGACCAATGGCTCGTATGCTGATTTGGTGCCGGGCGTCAGTCCGTATAGTAAGCCATCGGCGGCGGCAATCGCCGCACTGCTGCCGGGCTCGGGACCGCTGCTTTACAATCCCGCAGCATTCGAGGCACCGACCGGCTTGACGTTCGGTGACACTGGCAGAAACTTTCTGAATAATCCCAGCCGGTTGAACTTTGACATGGCTTTGTTCAAGAATTTTGCTATTCACGAGGCTATTTCCATGCAGTTCCGCGCGGAGGCGTTTAACGTTTTCAATCACACTCAATGGGCGAGCAACAATGGGACGGCAAGTACGACCGGAAGCGGCGGCGTTGCCAATAATACGATCTCTTGCTACGGAGGGACGGACAATTCCGCGGCGGCCGGCCCTTGTTTAGGGAATGGATTCCTGCAGCCGGAGGCAGCGCACAATCCGCGAATTTTGCAGTTTGGATTGAAGCTATTGTTTTAGCCGGCGGTTTGGGCCTAGCCGTAAGAGGGCGTCCTCCATCCTGGGCGAGGACGCCTTTTTTCTTTCGGCGCTACGACTTGATGGATTAGAGAATTAGAAGGATTTTATTCCTCCTTTCGGGCTATCGCGGAAATACTTTATGGTAGCGGAAGCGGCTTAGTGTTAACGATTCCCTTCCCTTCTATCAGCGTGTAAATATTATCGGCCGCGACATTTTGCAGCTTTTCTATAACTCCGCTGGGCCATTTGACTTCTACGGAATCCAGCTTTGCCTCTTTTCCTAAACCAAAATGCAAGCGCAGATCGTTTTGCGAAAGATAGCTTGCGCCGCCGCGGACTTCGTTGAATTGCACAAGCTTGCCGGCGCGCACGGTGACGCGTGCTCCGATTGCGGAGCGATTGCTCTTGGTGCCGATCAGTTTAAATTCCACGCGGTGGTTGCCGGGAACACCGTGATTTATCAGGAGCGTGGGAGGTTCGCCTACATTCAACAACAAAACATCGATGTTTCCGTCGTTCGCAACATCGCCGAATGCTGCGCCGCGGCGGGAGGCTGGTGGAATCGCATTGAGACCAGCGGCTGCCGCGGAATCAGTGAATGTGCCGTCGTGATTGTTCATGTGGAGTAAAAGCGGTTCGCGATAGCGCGCGCCGGATTCCAGGAAGTCCATCTGCGGGTACACGTGGCCATTGGCTACGAATAAATCGACCCAGCCGTCGTTATCGAAATCAAAAAAACCAGTGCCCCATTTTACGTAGGGATAGCTGGACGCGGCCACTCCGGCTTTCCAACTGACTTCATCAAATCCCGTGGCGCCGAGATTGTGGTAAAGGTTATCTTCCTGGTCCATAAAGTTCGTGACGAAAATGTCTAGACGGCCGTCATGATCGTAATCGCCAAAATCGACGCCCATGGAGCCTTCCGCGTCGCCTTCGGCGCTTAGGGCGGTGCCGGATTGCATGCCCGCATCTGTAAACGTGCCATTGTGATTGTTGTGGTAAAGATAATTAGGGCCGGCATCGTTGGCGACGTAAAGGTCGGGCCAACCATCATTATCGTAGTCGCCCCAGACCACGCCGAGGCCGTAATAGGCGTTTGGATCGGCAACCCCGGCTTTCTTCGAAACTTCTTCGAACGTGCCGTCGCCGCGATTGTGATAGAGCAAATCGGTTTCCCCGATCATGCCCCAGGGGCCACACTGAACTACGATACCGCGGAATTTGCAGGTGCCGAAGGCGGCGACATTGTCGAGATCGACATGCACGTACCGCGCGACAAAAATATCGACGAAGCCGTCCTTGTCATAATCGGCCCAGGCTGCACCGGTCATGAAGCCACTGCCGCGCACGCCGGCTTTGTCGGTGACATCTTCAAAGGTGCAATTGCCACGGTTGCGATAGAGCGCGTTTCCTCCATAGCCGGTTACGAATATGTCGGCCAAGCCATCGTTGTCGAAATCGGCGACGGCGACACCCATGCCCCAGCCTTTGCGGGTCAGGCCAGCTTGCTTGGTAATATTTTCAAATTTCAGCGGAGCAGTTTGGCGGTAGAGCGTGACCATGAGATCGCCGCCCTGTTTGTAGCGATCGACGGTGGAACCATTGACCATGAGCGCGGAAAGTGTGCCGCTGTTGTCGCAGTCGATGAAGCCAACGCCGCCACTGATCGATTCGACGATATATTTTTTTTCGGGCGAGGCGATATGGGGGACGGTAAGGCCCGCGTGGGCGGCAATGTCCTCGAAGATCGGCACCGGCGCGCGAGGTTTGCTGGTTTGCGCGGTTCCGGCAATGGATAAGGCAACAACGAACAGCAGCGGAAATATTTTCGTGGTGAGTCGCCGGGACAATTCGCAATTACTTTAACGTGCGAGATTCGGGTTGTCCACCGCGTAGGATGTAAGTTCGGCGATTTATTCCAATAGGCTCTACAACATCTTCGAGCACTCTTCGAAAGCTCGAAGATTAAGGTGCGAATACGGCGATGACCTAGGTGCCGGAATCCGGATTGCCGCTTTGCCTTTCTTGCAAGCAATAAAGGACTAATTCCACCCGTGTCGATACGCCGAGCTTATCGAAGATGCGAAAAAGATAGTTGCGTATGATTCGGGGAGCACGATCCTGGGATTTTGCGTAGCGTTTCTAGCGTTGGATTTTTGCCGTTCGAATATAACGAATCTGAGTGGCATTCTTGCATTTTTTCCTCTCCTAATTGCCGCGGTGCCATTGCTTGACGCAGTTCTTGTCCTATCCCGGCGGTTGCGCGACCACCGGTCGGCGCTCGGGGGAGATCGAAACCACAGCTACGATTTATTGTTGGCGCAGGGTTGGTCGCAGCGAAGAATCGCGATAACGGTGTACGCGATAAGCGCAGTAATGTGCGGGATTGCAGGTCTTGTTCTGGAATGCGAGTTCAAAATTGCTTTAATCTTGTGTCTAACGAGTGTGACGACACTCCTGTTATTAGGTTTGCGTCTAGGAGTCTCGAAGCAGAACGAAAAGCCACACACGGCTGACATGATTAAGGCAGGTTAGTTCGATAATGCAGGCATCATCGTGCCCAATGTCTTAGCTCTGGTTGACGGTTGTGATCGTTCGCGTAGAGCGGCGAGTCCGTTCCTGTGGAGTAGACTGCTTTTGAACACTTCCCAATTGAACGAGAAGCTTTCGTAATTTGGCTCGTTCTTCGAGATCCATGTCCACCACCTCGAACGCGCGTGCTTGCGTGTTTGCGTCGCGAACGATAGTTTGCGCTTTCACCGGTTTTTTGCCGGCGTTCAGTTTCATCCCCACCACGCTTCCCGGATGCAGGCTTTGTTCGCAAATCGCGACGCCGCCGCTCAAAGTCATTTCCGGTATATCCAGTTTCCAATTTTCCTTCAAATTCGTGGTCATTGCGGACACCGCATGCTCCAGGCGCAACCGCGGATAACGCCGCTGCCTGATCGCCGGAGAATTTGGATCCGCGTCGAGCGGCTCAATCGAAAGTTCTGCAACGCTTAGACCGCTTCGCGGAATAAACTGGCGTACCCATTCGGGGTCAATTTTTCCCATCGCTTGCGAAGCTACAAGTCTCAGCTCGGTCGCGTTGGCCCAGCGAAATGCCTTGCGCGCCTCGGCAATCTTACGCAGCACCGACTCTGCGCCGGAGGTACGCAGACGGCCAAGCGCTTCGATAGCCTTGAGTTGTAGATATCCGGTACCGCCCGCGGGCAGATCGCCTTCCGCTAGCCGCAATAGGCGCATATCCGAAAGCTGCTCGCCGCTCATTCCGACTTCATCAAGCGCCAGCGGACGGACCAGAACGTCGAGTTCGTCAAAAAGTCTAAGCAGCAAGCGGCCGCGATCAGCCGCACCGCTGGAAGATATCTGCCGCACGATTCTGTCGTGTGTAGAGCGCTTCCATTCGGACATTCTTCCAGGCAGCACCTCTTCCACGATGTTTGCATCCATGCGCATCAGAAGACCAATCGCGTCAATCGCCTCAGTAGGTCCGCCCTCGCTGAGCTGTTCGCGCAGATGTTGCAGACCTTCCGGACCCAAAACCTGCATCATTGAAATTAACAAATCGCAATCATCACGGAAACCCGAGCGGCTGAATCGTCCGGCTAGATGATCAGACGCCGCTACAGGCATACGGCGCAGAAGATCCATCAATCCGCTGGGAACGTTGCCTGTTCTCAGAGCTTCTTCAATAAAGTCCGGCAGCCTATTCTCAACTGCAATTCTGGGGCGCAGGTTCTTTCCCATTCCCGGGCGCTCGGATTCGACGTATTCCATCAATTCAACGGAACGCTGGATCGCCTGGTAGGAGCGTTTATTGGAAGCTTCTTGCGACAACCGCACGAAGGCTGCGCTCATCAGGCTTTGCAATTCCGAGTCGCGCTCTTCGGCAAGCTGAACACCAACTTGCCGGATAGTGTCCACCAACAAGCGCTCATCGATTTTCGCGTAAAGATTCGCCAATTCTGCGAGGCCCATGGCAGTCTGGCGGCGCTGTTCAGGCGATTTGTTTGTGACACATTTCGCATAATTGCTCAGGGCGCCGATCGCCGCGGCTGTTTCGCCTTTCTGCACTAATTTTTCGACGTATTCCCGAACTTTAGCAGGAGGAACGCACCAAGCCTCCGCCGATTCGAGCACGGCTTTCTTCTTTTCGTCTCCCACTTGATTCCAAAATTGTTGCGCCAGAAGGTCCACGTGCGACTGAACTTCGATGCCGTGGCGAGCCATCTTCTCTTCGTACACGCCCAGAATCTTTCGTAGGCCATCGAGTTCCTGGCTCATCTCGTCCAAAACCTGGCGCACTGCATTTACTTCGATGTCGCCGTTTTCATAACTTTCCAGGGCGAAACGAACAGCGATATGTTCCGCAAGTTTCAGAAGAGTCGGCTTGTCCGCCATTTCCGAAGGCGCTTGTGCCGCCAAGGCCGAAAGGGCCTGGCTTACCGTAAAACGCGCGCGACGCGGTAAAGTGGAGAGGCGCGATTGAAATGACGCAGGATCCAGCTTGTCTTTGGAAGCTTCCGTGGTGCGCGCAATTTGCGCAAGAACCTGCAAGATTCCTTTCAATTCGTCTTCTTGCAAAGTCATCAAGCCGGTTTCAACCGCCATCGAACCCGGGCCGCCGCGCGCGGAACGGCTGCCGCGAATTTCGGCGGTAGCATTTCCCCATCGGCCTAGTTCACCGGATTCCGAGCCGCCTGTGCCGGGCGCTTTCCAAACGTGAGCGCTGGATCCGCTCTTGTTTCTCGCTCCGCCTCCGCGCCAAGCATTTTCTTTTTGGCCCGCTCCAATATTCCCGCTGGAACCTTCAACACCGCCGCTATCGCCGAGGCCGCCGGTCCCGTGAACAGAAGCTCCGGTTCGATTCCTTCCGCCGGAACCTGGGCGTTTCGAGCTGGATTCTTTTGAGAGCTCTTTGTTGAGCCAGAATCCGCCCGCATCAGGATCGAGCGGCGCGCCTTCACCGGTTGTTCCAACGATATTCCATGTGCCGAAGTCGCTGGAACGGCTTGCGTTATCAAAATTTAATCCGTGAACAGGAACACTGCCATCTACTCGCGCACCAGTTCCGGTTCCTTCTGTGGAAGATTGTTTCGCGCCGTCTTTGTTGAACCAAAATCCGCCGGCATCAGGCGCTAAAGGAGTTCCCGCGCCTTCACTGCCGACGATATTCCATGTTCCGGAATCGGCGGCGTTCACAACCTGTTCTCCAGAACCGCGGACTGCACTCACCGGACCTGGAACATAAGGACCGCTTCCACCGGCACTAGAATCGCCATCGCCGGTCTGAACTCCTCTCACAACTTCGGACGCATCTCCGCCGTAATATCCAGCACCACCATATCCGGAATTTCGGTCGCCATGTTCGCCGTGGCCTGACCCACTAGAACCTTGACCAGAACCATCACCGCCGGGTCCCGCGTGGCCATCGCCGTCGCCACTTCCTGCCGAACCGCGCTTGCCTAGACGTCCGGTATTTTCTCCATCGCCGGCGCCCTTGGTTCCTTCCGCGGCAATAATTAACTGTAGAAGTTTTTGGGGATCGTTAAAAAGCTCATCGGACTTCTCGGAATCCAAACCAAATGTGTGCGCCGCAAGTTGCGCTGCCACGGTGGAGCGCGCAACTGCGGAATCAGCCGGCACAAAACAAACTTCATTCACGTGAATGTCGGGATCGCCCTGCAGCGCGGCCTTCAGTTGCTCGGCCAGTTGTATTGGTTTCGCGCCTGTGCCTGTAGGAAATCCGCGAACGAATCGCGCCAAACTGCCTTGTGTCACTTTTGGAGAAAAATGAATGCTGGCGATGCCGGCTGCGGAGAGCATCCTAGCAAAACTCTTCTCGGCGGCTGCCGAATCCAGGGGCGTGCCATCCAAAAGCAACTGGTCTCCCGAAACTCCCAGGAGCAGCCCGGATTCATTTTCCGAACCTGAACCGATTGCGGTGTGCAACTCCACCCAGGCTGTCTCGAACTGTTTTGAAGTGCGCGGATGGCCAAAATCATACATGCGCGCAAATTTCAGAAGGATGTTCAGGCTGCGCACGAAAGCGCGCGCGGCCGCTGGACGAGTTTGCGTGTCGATAGCCATAAATGTGGGGCTGAAGCCCCGCCTCTAGATGAAATCATGGGGTTTAGGGGTGTGTCTTGCAATGGTACGGTGTTCTCTTTAGTACTAACTATTGGCCTACTCGGGAGGGTAGTTCAGAAGTACTGGGAGACCCTTGGCGATGAAACATTCTTCTGAGCCAAGGCTCTAACTCGCTGATATCACTAAGGATAGTTAGCGCGCCTAATTTGCGAAGCAGCGCGCCGCGTTGCCGACGCTCTTCGCTCCGACGAGGCAGTATGGCCACAAAGGGTATCTTTGCCGCCTTAGCAGCCAAAGCGTCGTCTACATTGTCCCCAACGTAGAGTGCAGAGTCCGGATCTCGGCCGTTCAAAATCTGCAGTAGGCCATCGGGGGCCGGCTTCGGTCGCCTCACATTTTCTACCGTGATGATCTTTCGAAAAAAATCGCGAATTTTCCAGCGATCCAGCGTGTAGTCCAGCTCCCGCCGGACGCGACCGGTAAACACGTTCAGCTCCGCGAATTTTGCCAGGCGGCGCAAACTCGCGGGAGGCAGCAACCATTTTTCGCGCGCAGCGTTTCCCTTTCCGTTTGGGCCCCAGTAAATTTCCACAAACTTTTTTTTCACTTCGTCGTATCCGATTTCCTTTCCCAACGCGTTTACCCAGGCGGTAGAGAGTTTCCAATCGTCATTAAAGCCGGGACGATTTTTCCAACGATGAAGTTCGCGACGACTTACTTTCTTTCCGACAAAGAATTGCACAGTCTCGAGTGTGGTGCGCTGAAACGAGCGGCGCGTATCAACCAGGACGCCGTCCACATCGAAAATGATTACACGCGGGAAGGTTTTCATGAACGCGACGCATGAAGCGTCAAATGTTTTTCGTTTTTCGGAAATTCGTTCAGGAAGGCGAACCATCTGTTCCAGGTGAGGATTCGGACGGATCAGTGTTGTGACTATCGGAGCCGGATTCGCCGGCATCGTCTTCATTTTCGGTATCGAGTGAATCGGAAGACCAAGCCTCGCCGGGTTGAGGAGCAGACAATATCGTATCGCCGGCTTCGTGCGCAGGGGTCGCGCCGGCTGTAGCCGATTTCGTTTCCGCCGGTCGCGCCGAAGACTCAGGCGCAGCATTCGAGGCGGAAGCAGCGTTTAGAGTTTCCAGCCTCGCGGCAAAAACTTCGGCCAACAAATCGATAATTAGTTTCGCTCCACTGCCATCCGCATCTTTCGCGGGGTTATAGGCAGTCACTTCCATCGCAGCCAAATGTTTCTGGCGCACGAACACGATCAGGGCGTCGCGAACTTCTTCTAGCGTCAAACCGCCGGTACCGGGATAATTCGTGGCTTGAAAATCCGCAATAACATCCACATCGAAGTGCAAAACAAATTCGTAGCCATTTCCGCGAATGCGGTCGACTGCCGTTTGGGCGGTAGCTGCGGCACCCGTTCGCTTCACGTCCTTGGCCAGATAACTTCGAATGGTCGAGCGCTGCAGCAACTCGCTTTCGGAGGGATCTAGACGCTCAACGCCGAACAGCGCAAGATCCGGTTCTCTCACCAAGGGAGGTTCGCCCCAGAATCGCACCAGTTCGGCGGCGCCGCGTCCGGTTAAATGGGAAACCACCATGCCATCCACGCATCCGGAAGGAGTTGTCGCAGGCGTGTTCAAATCGGCGTCGCGATCCAAGTAAATCATGCTCACGTGGCGAAAATAACGGCGCACTCCGGCAACCGTGGCCAGCGCAATGGAACAATCTCCGCCCAGAATTATTGGAAGTGCTGAGGACTTGACGGCCTGTTCTACGCGCGGCTTCAGGGTTTCTACTGCGGCAAGTACTCCGGGAAGATTTCGCGCGCGCGGGCTTTCTTGGTCAGGCTTGAAATGGCGGGGAGCATCGTCGCCAAGATCCGCGACGGTGTAACCGATGGATCCCAATCGTTCCACTAACCCCGCAGCTCGCAATGCGGCGGGAGCTCCTTCGTGCCCGAGCGACATTGCTGCCGCGCTGGTGGGCGCGCCGAGAAGAGCGATCTTATTCAGCTGGCGGACTACCTTAACCGCCACTCAAGAGCTCCTTAAAATTTGCCTGAGCCGTTGAAGCCGGTTAGTGCGCCACCGGATTCTGCCGCGCTGCAAGCTCAGGCGGCAAAGTAAAACGCACATCCTCGCGAATCAAATCAAGATCGCGATGATTCGTAAAACCGAAATTCGATAAACGCTGGCTCACTTGTTCCACCAGAACTTCCGGAGCCGAGGCCCCCGCCGTCAACCCAAGAGTTTTCACACCTTCGAGCCACGACGCATCGATATCGTTGGAGTCTTCGATCAAACGCGCCGCAACGCCCGCGCGCTTTGCAACTTCCACTAAACGGTTGGAATTCGAACTATTTGCCGAACCCACCACAAAGATTAGTTCCACTTCGCGGGTCAAGGCTTCCACCGCCTCCTGGCGATTCTGGGTGGCGTAGCAAATATCATCGGAAGCTGGTCCCACGATGCTGGGAAAACGCTGCCGCAAACGTGCAACGATTTCCTGCGTATCGTAAAGCGAAAGCGTTGTCTGCGTTAGGAAAGCAAGACGATCCGGATCGGCTACTTCGAGTTGATCCACTTCCTCTACGCTGCCTACCACGAGAGTCTGCTCCGGAGCTTCGCCGGAGGTTCCGACAATTTCCTGATGATCGCGGTGGCCGATCAAAATCAACGTGCGGCCTTCGCGCGCAAACTTCAGCGCTTCCAAGTGAACTTTTGTAACCAAGGGGCAAGTAGCGTCGATCACCCGCAGCTGGCGTTCCTGCGCTTCCGTGCGAACGCGCGGCGGCACGCCATGAGCGCTGAAGACTAACACAGCTCCTACCGGAACTTCTTCGATGGATTCAACAAATATGGCGCCGCGACGACGCAACTGGTCGACCACGTAACGGTTATGCACGATTTCATGATGAACGTAAACCGGACGGCCATATGCCTCAAGCGCAAGTTCAACGATATCCACGGCGCGGACTACGCCGGCGCAAAAACCACGCGGGCGCACGCGTACCAGCGTCTTAGCCCCGTTGGTGGTGCCTTGTATATTAGTAAGTGTCAATTCACTCTCCGCAAAGAAGATATTTTACCTGAACCATGGCTTCCCTGCCAGTTCGTTCATTAGCCCGGTTACCTCGCGGTGACACAGTCGTTTCGCGCTCAAAATGCTAACATGTCCAGCCACTTCATAGACTTGGGACTGGAGATGCGATGCTGCTTAAACAAAAAGTTGCTGTAGTAACCGGCGGCGGGCGCGGAATCGGCCGCGCTATCGCCAACAAATTCGCCGCGGAAGGCGCGTCAGTGGTGGTCGCCGCGCGCAGCCAGAAGGAGATCGACGAAGTATCGAAGGAAATTCGAACGGGTGGCGGGAGGGCAACTAGCGTTGTCGCAGACGTTTCACGTGAGAAGGACTGCGAGGAAATTGTTAACAGCGCTCGTAAGGCCTTCGGCGCGATACACATCCTGGTGAACAATGCCGGAGTACTTGGCCCGGTGAGTACGGTGGAGAAAATCACGCCAGCCGAGTGGGATGACGTTATGGCGGTGAATCTGCGCGGCCCGTTTCTAATGAGCCGGCTCGTTTTATCGGAGATGTACGAGCGAGGTTCCGGCGCAATCTTGAATATTGTCAGTGTTGCAGCCAAGGCCGCATTTCAGTTGAATGCACCGTATGCCGCGTCGAAGGCGGGCCTGATCGGTCTTACGCATACTTTGGCTGCCGAGGCGGCACGCAAAGGCGTGCGCGTAAATGCGCTGAGTCCCGGCCCCGTGCCGGAAACGAAAATGTCGCAGGAATTGGGGCGCCGGCTTGCGGATTATTTCAAAGCGGATAGCGAACAGCTTTTCAAGCAGATGTTACAGGGGATCTTGCAGGGGCGGCCGCAGACAGCGGCTGAAATTGCGTCTGCGGCCTTATTTCTTGTTTCCGATCAATCCAGCGCGATTACTGGGCAGACTCTGAACGTGGATGGCGGAATGGCTTTCTACTGAGTTCTTCCATCATGTTGTAGCCGCGCCGTGCGGAACGCGCGAGCACGCGAATCCCTAGTTCCGCAACATCCAGACCGCGCTCGCCGATTGCTCCCAACATATAAGCAGTGCCGCCAAGAACCAAAATAACTCCGAAAAAGACGCCAAACAACAATTCGGCGGCAAAAAGTTCACGTACGAAATAGATTTGAAAAAAGAAGAAAATCACAATGGCGGATAGCAATCCTTTACGAACTTTCGCCTTTGCCGCGATAACAGCCAACAATGTCTGAAGCCGTCCCAGGACCGATGTCATATGCCCTCACTTGCAGCAGTACGAGTAGAAGCAAGCAGGAGGCCAATTAGAATGCGTGTAAGTGCCTAGAAATGCATAAAGGACAGGTCCCGCGAGGGAAATTAATGGGAAAAGAGAAAACGGTTTCCGCAAAGAGAACAGTTCGGACTGCGCGCAACTGCCGAATTTTGTTGCCTGTTTTCGGCTACAGTTTTTCCAGCTTGCGTTTTGTTTCGCCTAGGCGAAACAAGTTTCCAGCGTACTAACGCCCTTCAAATGGATAGCGATCTTGCGCCAACACGGCATTCGCAACACCCTGTCTCAGAGCGATTGTGTCGATGGCGGCGTGTTTTGCGAAGCGGCGCAGCACAGCGAGTTGCGTGATCAGCGTATCGCCTTCGGCGGTTGCTGCCAGCGCGGTGCGTGCTTCCTTTTCTACGCGATCCATCGCATCGTAAATAAAAGCGCGCGCCGCGTCGCACATCACATTAGCTGCATCGCCCCGTTTTGCAGAGGCTTTCTGCGCGCGCCGCAGCGAAGACTCCATGGCGTACACATCCATCGCGATATTCGCCAAGGCAGCCACGATTTCCTGATGTTCCGCGAGCTGTTCGCGAAATCTCTGCACCGCGGTGCCGGCAGAGAGAAGAAAAATCTTTTTGGCCTGCGCCAGGGAACGTTCCTCTTCGGCAAACGGCCCAGTCTCCGCCTCTTCGAATGACGGCCCGGCCAGGACTTCGTCAGCCAGCTTCATCGCGGCGGGAATCAAAGGCAAGATCCCGGCCATCGCTCGCTTCATCAGCATTTGAATAATGAGCATGCGATTGATTTCGTTGGTTCCTTCGAAAATGCGGTTCACACGGCTGTCGCGATACGCGCGCGCCACCGGATAATCTTCGTGAAATCCGTAGCCTCCGAAGATCTGCACCCCTTCATCCACGCAAAAATCCACCGTCTCGCTGCCAATCACTTTGCTGATGGAACTTTCGATGGCATATTCTTCCAGAACTTGCATGGCTTGTTGCGTTTTGTCCGCACTCGAATTAGGATTTTCAACTCCTGCATCGATCATCCCGGCGGAGCGATAGATCATGGACTCCACGGCATAAATTCGAATCGCCATTTCGCCCAACTTCGCCTTGATCAGTCCGAAATCGCAGATGGGCTTGCCGAATGCAGTCCGCTCCTTGGAATATTTCGAGGAAGCTTCCAGCACTTTCTTCGAACCACCCAGGCAGTAGGCGCCGAGCGAGAAGCGGCCCACGTTTAATGTATTAAACGCGACAATGTGGCCGCGTCCGGCTTCATGCAAGAGATTTTCCTTCGGTACCGGCGCGTTTTCAAAAAATATGGGCACGGTGGAGCTGCCGCGAATGCCCATTTTCTTTTCCTCTGCGCCGACTGAAAATCCAGGAGTGTTTCGTTCAACGATGAAGCAGGAGAACTTTTCGCCGTCAATTTTAGCGAACACGATGTAGAGATCGGCGAAACCACCGTTGGTGATCCACATTTTCTGTCCGTTCAGAATCCAATTTTTTCCATCGGGAGAAAGCACGGCGCGGGTGCGAGCGGCCAAGGCGTCCGATCCCGCTTGGGGCTCGGACAGGCAGTAACAAGAAAGCAGTTCGCCACTCGCGATTTTCGGCAAATATTTCTGTTTTTGCGCTTCGGTGCCGAAATAAACAATTGGAATCGTTCCAATCCCAGCGTGACCTCCATGCGAAACCGCAAAAGACGCGTAACCGGAAAGCTTTTCCGCCAGAACCGTAGCGGATATTTTGTCGAGGCCAGATCCGCCGTACTCTTCGGGGATTGCGCCACCGAGAAGACCTATCTCGCCCGCCTTTTTCAGCATCTGTGCCATCAAACCCTCTTTGTGCTGCTCGAGCGCAGGGATTTCAGGCGTCAATTCTTTTTGCACAAATTCCTCGGCCGTTTGGCCAATCAAGCGTTGGTCGTCCGATAAGTCAGCGGGAGTGAAGATGTCTTCCGACCGGCTGGAGGTAATCAGAAAGGCTCCGCCGCGATTCAGCGCCACTGAAGCAAGTGTCGTAGCCATGATGCGTTCTCCCTTTTAAAAACTTAAGCGATGATTCCGAGTTTACGACAAAACGGAGGTGGTGATTAAATCTATTCTCATGACCGCTGCATCTTTTTAACTTCCCGGATATCGATTATTGGACTGCAAGCCCGAGCCCGGAAAGGCAGCAGAATTTCTATTTCTTGGGGACGGGAGTGGACGGGCACAAGCCAGGCCCGGAAATGGAGCGCATCAAGTTTTTGATCGGACGTTGGAATACGGATAGTGAGTACGAACAAACGCCCATGATTCCAGAAGGGGGCAAGTCCACGAGCTGGTATGAAGTGCGTCTCGGTCCCGGAGGCTTTTCCATTATCGCAGATTTTGAGGCGAGCGGCCCGATGGGACCGGAAATCGGACACGACGTAATTTCCTGGGATCCTAAGCAAGAAGGTTACACGGTGGTCACTGTTGGAAATGCTTTTCTAGGAGCGGTCATCGGCAAGTCCCGCTGGGAAAGCGACGAGCTCGTCACCCAGTCCGAATTCGTGGAGAATGGAACGACCATGCGTCTGCGCAGCGAATATTCCGATATCAAGGAGCACTCGACGCGCATCGAGGAGTTCGTGCAGATGGGCGACAGCCCCCCAGTTATTGTGGAAATCGTACGCGGTAAAAAAATAACTTTGCTAATTGCTTAGGCAACGCGCTCGAAAATTCCTGCTGCGCCCATGCCTCCGCCAACGCACATGGTAACCAGACCGTAGCGCGCATTTCGTCTTTCGAGTTCGCGCAGGACCGTAGCGGTGAGTTTGGCGCCAGTACAACCAAGCGGATGTCCCAGCGCAATAGCGCCGCCATTCACATTCACGCGTGCCGGATCTAACCCAGCCAGTTTGATTACCGACAGCGCTTGCGCGGCAAACGCTTCATTGAGTTCAATCACATCGATTTGATCCAATTTCAATCCCGCGATCTTCAAAGCCTTTGGAATTGCGTACACCGGACCAACACCCATTTCTTCCGGTAGGCAACCGGCCGTTGCAAACGATAGAAAACGCGCGAGAGGCTTCAATCCCAACGCGCGGGCGCGCTCGGCGCTCATTAGTAATGCGGCCGCGGCGCCGTCGCTCATCTGCGAACTATTTCCAGCGGTCACTACTCCGTGCGCGTGAAAGGCGGGTTTCAATTTGCCGAGAACTTCGGGCGAAGTATCCGAGCGAGGGCCTTCATCCGTCTCAAACGTAATCTTCACCGCTTTGGGCTTGGCCCCATTCGATGCGCCATTCTCGAAGGCTACGTAACTCACTTCCACCGGCACCGTTTCGTCCTTGAATTTTCCAGCGGAGATGGCAGCGAGCGCCTTTTGATGGCTCGCAAACGAAAACTCATCCGCTTGCTCCCGGGTAATGCCGCATTTCTTGGAAAGATTTTCGGCAGTAAGACCCATGCCAAGATAGGCGTCCGGATATGAATCCATCAGCGAAGGGTTAGGCGAAATTTTGTTGCCTCCCATGGGAACCATGCTCATCGATTCGGTGCCACCTGCAACGGCAACGTCTCCCTGTCCAGACATAATTCTTTCCGCAGCCAGAGCGATGGCTTGAAGTCCGGAGGAACAAAAACGATTGATCGTCATGGCAGAAGCTTCGACCGGCAAGCCCGCGCGCAACGACGCAATTCGCGCCACATTCATTCCCTGCTCAGCTTCCGGCATGGCGCAGCCTAGAATTACATCTTCAATTTCTTTCGGATCGAGCCCTGGCACGCGTGCGATCGCTTCTTTGATCACCAATGCGGCTAAATCGTCAGGACGCGTACTACGCAGCGTTCCCTTGGGAGCCTTGCCAACCGGCGTCCGCACCGAACTTACAATCACCGCTTCGCGCATAAATCACCTCGGTATATAGAACTGTAACGGATTTCATATTGGATGCCTAAGCGATAAAAAAGAAACAGCGCGGTAGCGGTCCGCGCTGTCCCAATCTCAGGAAAAATTCGAAGTGATCGAAATCGAATTATCTGCGGAATTTGATGGTTACCGACATCTGGATGGAGACTGGCTGGCCGTCGAGCTTGGATGGCTCGTACTTCCATCGGCTCAGCGCGTCTAGTGCAGCCTGCCGGAGCACGGCGGGGCCTGAAACCACGTCCATGTGCGCCACGTGTCCAGTTTTGTCAATCGTCGCTCTGATGACAACGTCGCCTTGCGTGTTGGATTGCTTGGCGAGCGCCGGATAAATCGGCAAAGAGGAGGACAATAGCCGAGGTTCCTTCACTTCACCGCCAATTTTCACCGGACCGTTTGGCCTGAGTTCCGGCGCAGGCGGGGCTGCCATAGCGGATGTACCAATTCCAGTCAGCGTACTATTCTCTGGCACGGGCGGGGGAGCCATCGCATCAACAGCCGGAGCGGCATCCTCTCGTGCGCCGGCAGTGCGTTGCGAACTCACTGGATGCGAATTTAAAGTCGCGCTCATCATGTCGTTCGTTACCCGAGGTTCACTCTGCTTTGCAGGCGCACTGGGGCGATTGGCAGAAACCGGAGCGTCATGAGTCTCAACCGGCGCGTTGCCGTTAACGACTATCGACGGGCGTACGCTCGCCGCTGCCTCGCGGCTGGAATTCGTGGACGGCGAAGAAGAAGCCGGGCTGGCCGCCACCGGCTGCGCAGTGTTCGCAGCAACTGCGTTAGCAGGCTGAGTCACAACCGGCGGAATCGATGCGTTCACATTGCGATTCGAAGATTGTCCCCGGAAATAAATCATGCCGCCAACTCCAACGGCGAAAAACAGCGCGATGCACGCCGCTATTAACATCCAGTTGTTGCCTGACTTATGCTCGAGTGACGTCGTGTCGGAAGAAGACAAAATCGATTCGCTTACAACAGCAGACTCCGTGTGATTTACGTTGAGGCTAGCGCCTCCAGAAAGGCTGCCGAAGGTGCGGCGCATGGGCGCGGAAGAACCGGCCGTTGCTACTGGCGCGACTTCGGCCGATGACTCGGGCGCGGCAGCTGCAGACACAGTATCGGCCGGCAAATTTGTCGACGGAATTGCTGCTGGAACTTGAACGGGAGACGCAGCCGGAAATTCGACTACGCTGCTCGTGTTCGATTGCACCTGAGCCGCCGACTTCGTCACAGTTTCCAAGCGCGAAATTACCGGAGTGGCAGGCTTTGCCGTGATCGTCGTTGCCGCCGGCTGCACTTCCTCCTGCGAACCAATGGAGATAAACGGTGCCGCAGGTTTTGGAGCTGCATTGATCGGCGACGTGATCGCCGGCGGCGTCACAGCGGGCGAAAATGATTCCGGCTCAGCTGGTTTCTGCGCTACGGGTTCGGGTGCGGGAGCCGGCGCCCACGAAATCTCTGATGCGGGCGCAACTGGCGCCTTCTTGATTGGTGTTGCCGTCTCTATGACTGTTGGCTGCGCAGGTTTATTTGCCGACGCGGGGCCTTCCGAAGGGAAATAGACATTCCAATAACCAGGCTGTTTGTGCGTGAATTCAACTTCAACGTAGCCTTGCAAATTGGAAAATGTTCGAACTTTTACCACCCGGCAAATTGCGTCCTGCCGCGTTTTCTGATTCGTGACCACCAACATTTGCCCGACGCTGACCGTTGTGGACATCCGTATCACGGCGCCCTGCGGAAACACGATCATCGTGCTGGTCTGTTCCTCGAAAGGTTCCGTGTGCGGCGTTACATCGCGCACCACTTCGGTCACGCGCGAGCCATGCACCTTTACAGGAACTTCCAGCGAGACAGCATCGGCTCGCAAGTGTCCAGCCGACTGTTCCGTCTTCGCCGCAGTGCCGCTTTTTAATTTATTCGTATCAGTGGCGGTGCTTGTAACTTCTAGTATGTCCTTCGTTAGTGGCGCCATGGTTGTGCCGGCGGTAGGCCGTTTCCCCCAAGAAAATGAAATATCCTATCGATATATGCATTTTTGGAGGTCGTACCATAGGGGGCAATGGGACTTTGGTACTAATGGTGAACTTTTTAGACACTTATGGGCTAATGTGGAACTTCTTACCTCAGCGAGCGGGCGCGGGCCGTTTTCGATACTCCTCGTAGAGATCTTTGTGTCGATTGTCTGTGCTAGTAAGTTGGCCTTTGATAAAAAGGTAGCGAACTTCCGTTTGAATTTCGAGCGGGTCTCCGTTTGTCACGATCAGGTTCGCGAGTTTCCCCGGCTCGATGGTGCCGAGCTGGTCCGCAAGTCCGAAGATTTGTGCAGCGTTCAACATCACGGCTTTCAAAGCTTCATCGTGTGACAAGCCGTAGCCCACCGCCGTTCCCGCATATTGCGGGAGCCTTCGCGAGAAAGATGTGCCGAAACTGGAGAACGCAAACTGAATTCCAGCCGCGTTTAATTCAGATGGCTGCGTCATAGGCTTATCGTAAGCAGTGTCTTCTTGTTCCGGCAGGCGCTCCGTAGGACCCAGAATTAGCGGAATCTTTTTCTCCTTCAGCAGATCTTTCACTTTCCAACTTTCCGCGCCGTAAGCGAGGATCATTTTAAGATTTTGCTTGGTGCAGAAATCGATCGCGTTGCGAATGTCGCGCGCTTCGTCCGCGACAACTAAAACGGGAAGTTTGCCTTCAACCACCGGAACGAGCGCTTCGAGTTTCAAATCGCGCACGAAAAGATCCGGCGAACCTTTTTCTCTCGCCTGCGCGTAATGCCGTGCGCGCGTCAACCAATCGGATAGCTGATTGACGGACTTGTCGTACTCTTTCTTCGCCTCCGCATAAGGTTTCTCCTTCATGCTGAATGTTGAAAAATCAAACGAGCTCGTTTGTATCGACGGCCAATTCAGCACCATCGCCACCGAGCGATTGATTTGCATTTCTTCCATAGTCCAGCCGGCCAAATTAAACGCGGAGGCTTGGCCGGCAATGATTCCGCTGCTTTGCGAGTCAAAGCTCCCGACACCCGGCGCGGAGATCACTTCCGTGATCCCGCTCGCGCGGGTTACAGGAATATGCGCAGAAGCCGGATTAACCGCCGTCGCGGCGATCAACTCGGGATTAAAATCACCAAGTTCGCTGGTATCCACGGTCGCGCTAACCGCTCCAACTTCGTTCAACCCAATCTGGGTGATGGGATCGAACATTCCGGGATAAACTTCCAGCCCCGTCGCATCGATCGCTTGCGCACCGTCCGGAACTGCGATGTCTGCACCCACGGAGGCAATTTTCCCGTCACGAATCACAACCACGCCTTTTTCAATTGGCGGCCCGGCTAACGTATAAATCTTCGCGTTCTTGATCGCGTAAACGTTGGCAGCGCGCTGCGACCAAAGTGGAAACGCCAACGAAAGCAAAAGAAAGATAGCGATTACTTGATATGCCGCGAGTCTAACGCGGACCGCTCCGCTCATCGCCCACCTCCTGCAACAGCAGCCGCGCTATTTTCGATATTTTGAGGGTGCTTCTTTTTCTGGTCGGGCTTTTTCTCCGGGTTAGCTTCCGATTTCTCGCTCGCTTTCTTCTCTTCCGAAGCCTTCTTTTCTTTGGCCAGCAAGTCTTGCTTCTCTTTTTCCAACGCGGGCCGCTCTGCGATATCTTTCTCCCGGTCAAAATAAACCTGGCCATCGATCAAGGTTTTCTGCACCACCGCATACACGCTCAAAGGATCGCGATTGAAGATAGCCAAATCCGCATCTTTGCCCACTTCAATCGAGCCCACTCGATTGTCGATTCCCAATTGGATCGCGGGGTTCAGTGTCACCAGCTTCAGTGCGTCATTCGCAGACAGGCCGCCGTATTTCATGCTCTTAGCAGCCTCCTGATTCAAGTGCCGCGCTTCTTCCGCATCATCGGAGTTGACCGAAACAACTACGCCGCGCTCCGTCATCAGAGCTGCGTTATAAGGAATCGCGTCGAAAGCTTCCATCTTGTAGCCCCACCAATCTGAGAATGTAGATCCGCCGGCGCCGGACGCGGCAATTTCATCCGCTATTTTGTAACCTTCCAGCACGTGCTGGAACGTGCGAACCTTGAAGCCAAATTCATTGGCTACGCGGATAAGCATCAGGATTTCGTCGGCGCGATAGCAGTGCGCGTGAACGTAGCGCTTCCCTTCCATCACTTCCACCAGCGGTTCGAGTTTTTCGTTTCGGCGAGGCGGTGGCAGATTCTGCTCACCGGCCGATTTCTTCCGGTTGTAATCGTCCCATTGTTTTTTGTATTCGCGCGCTTCTATGAAAGCCTCGCGAATGGTTTCCTCCACTCCCATTCGAGTGGCTGGATAGCGAGGCCCCACTCCGGGCGGTGGCGTAAAATTCGAGCGTTTGGGATTTTCTCCCAAAGCAAATTTAATCCCCGGCAACGCTCCCTGAAAGGGCAACTCACTCGCCTGTTTGCCCCAACGCAGCTTGATGACAATCGTTTGACCGCCGATCGGGTTCGCACTTCCGTGAAGAATATTTGCCGTGGTAACTCCGCCCGAAAGATCGTCGTAAATGCTTATATCGTCGGGATTCAGAACGTCGGCAATATTCGCCATGGACGAAACAGAAATGCTGCCTTCGTTCACGCTACCATCCACCGCGATGTGCGAGTGACAATCGATAATTCCCGGCATCACGTATTGCCCGTTCGCCTCGATTACAGTCGCTTCCTCCGGGGCTTTCACGTCCGTGCCAACCGCTGCAATTTTTCCGTCACGAATAAGGATGGAACCGTGCTCGATATTTCCGTGCGTAATCGTAAGGATCGTGGCGTTCCGAATCAAAACAGGGTTGTTGGCTGGAGTGCCGGAACCTTGGGCGCGAACCAAAACTGGGGCGAGCATCACAAACAGAATCATCATTAGCGGCATGCGGAACTTCATCGGCCCAGCTCCGCTCCGTTCGCTGAGGCTCTTGGCTGCGAAATGAGAGAGCTATCCGCTTTGCGGTCGCCGGGTTTTTCTGCGGGAGGCTCCTCGTGAATCTCGAACCATCGCCCATCCACAAATATGTGCTTCACTTTCGTTTTCTCATTGAAGATATCGCCATCGGTCACCATCAGATTCGCAATTTTCCCCTGTGCGATACTTCCCATGCGGTCTCCGACGCCAAGAATTTCAGCCGCATCTACCGTGAATGCGCGCAGAGCGGCATCCGGGGCCAATCCCGCATCAACTGCCTTCTTGGCGTTCTTGAAAATGTCCTTCGGCGTGGAAAGCCCGCCGGAATAAAACGCGAACTTCACTCCGGCTTTGGCCAGCGCGGCGGGCGAAGAAGGCGCGCGATTGCGGAATCGCAAGTCGCGCAAAGTCTGTTCGGCATCGGGGTCAGCATCCTTGTCGCGCTCGGGCCATTTCAAGCTGACTAAGACAGGCATCTTTTTGGCCGCGATCGCCGCCGCCACTTCATATCCTTGCTGGCCGCCATAAAGTACGGCATTAATTTTCCATTCATCCGCCAAACGCAACCCACGCAGGAATTGCACCGAATTGTTGGCCGGCAGCAAAATAATTTCTTTGTCGCCTCCGCCGTGTGCGATCACACGTTCGGTACGGTCGTACGGCAGGCGTTCGAATTTCGTTACGTTGGATTCGTAAATTGGTTCGGCCTGCGCGTACCAGTTGGAATCGTCAAAAACCTGGCGAACGTATGCAATGGTACCCATCAACGAATCCGGAAATCCCCACCAAGCACCGATCGGTTTGAACGATATCGGCAGCGTCGCCATCGCTTTTACAACGTAATCGTCCGAACGATCTCCCGCCAGATCGATCACAGTCGCTTGTCCGGGGAAAATTCCTCCATCGGGGACAGTTAGCGTGGTAGTGAAACCCGCGTTACGCCAAGTCTCGATTCGTTTGTCGCCTGTTTTTAATTCGTCGGCAGCTACCCGCCACGGGGATGTTCCGGGCCGGTCTTCAGGCCCTTTCGCGATTTCCCCGGACGGCGCAGTTCGTCTCCCTCCACGCCCGGTCGGGGTGCTCTCCGAACCTTCTTTCTTAGGCAGACCAAGATCCGTGCCGGCATCAATCAGACCGGGATAAACCGACAAGCCCTTGCCATCGATCACCCAGGCTTCCGGTGGAACTGTTACGTTCGCGCCCACGGCCTGAATCAAGCCTTTTGCGATGACAACCGTTCCACTATCGATCACCGAGCCGGTTCCGGTCACAATCCGCGCGTTCACCACGGCGAAATAGCGCGGCCCACCTCCGTCGCCTCGCGTGGAATAGACCGAACCAATCAGGCCAGTGATGCACAGCCCGAAAAAGACAACACGCACCTGCCGAAATTTGAAGCGGTCCTGCACGCTACACCTCTCAATGCCCCGGTGAAACTGCGCAAGCGCTAGAAGAAAGCGACTGATGCTAATGGCAAGGGTGGACAAAATCAAGAAAACTTGCGCGCCGAACAGTAACGTTTCTTGCTTTCAAATCAAGTGAATTTTCCCGGTGCCAACGTCTCGACATGGTTTTGCAAACTGAGTGAGGCTCAGTGCGGCTTGCACGCTTTAGAATTGCAAAGCCATCGTCCCGGTCATAACGCGAAGAGGATCCATTTCCACAAGTAGCAACGTATTCTCATCAACAACGTAATACGACAGAACGTTCGTCTCGAACTTATTATCAAGAGTCAACGGATTGCCGCGACCGTCGATGCCCACGATTGCGATCGCGCTGGCGGATGTGAGCGGCTCACCAGGAATCAAATTCCCGCTATTGGCGACATCGTTGATGTCCACGGTTCCTGTAACTGCACCGGCGCTTGTACTAGTCACCTGTCCTTCAACGTCCTGCTGTTTCCCATCATTCAGCCCCACTCCTGAAAGGTTTAGCGCGAAGCTTCCCTGCGGTACGGCAGCACCAGTTTGTGTGTAGGCTATTCCAGTTCCCACGCCCACGTGCGAATCGGTTTGCAGTAAGAAAGCGCCCGTGGATGTCAGCCCGCTTGCCGCCGTGTAGTTGAAGAGATAGGCGGCAAATTGATAATCGGTGCCGTTGGTCAAATTGATCGCTAACTCAATCTGTCCCGTATTTGTATCTCCCAGAGAAGGACTAGCCGCAGAAATATTTGTGCCGTTGGTCGGCGGACTCATAAGCGTACCGTTGTCATTCAGGTCCAAGACGCCCGTTCCCAAGCTTCCGAATGCTCCACCCATTCCGTACGCGTGGCCGCTGGTGTCAACCCCCGCTACAGTGAACACTTGGTTTCCGCTCATGTTCACACTTGTGCCCGGAGCGATGTAGAAATCGCCGCCGAGCACCGCAACGGAGTCGCTTTCCACCACCTTCATGTGGGTACTATCAACCACGTAGTACACGAAGTTGAGCGTTCCGGGAATGCCACTGGTCGCGTCCAACACTTCTTCAAACGATGGGCAATTCAACGTGAGAGTTCCGCGCCCTGTGGAGGGATCTGGCGTAGTGAATCCGCCCTGAAGCTCCGAGTCGGTAACATTGGTCGGTGTCATTGAAGCGCCGCTGTCATTCAAATCTAAAATCCCGCTCCCCATCGGGAACGTGTCGTTGCCATTCGCGAATACTCTTCCTGCAGTTCCCGTGGTGTGCCCCTTTCCATCAACCCCTGACAAGCCAAACGCGTAATTGCCCAGGGCGAACGCGTCACCAAATTGCTCGGGATTCTGCTGATCGATAGTTCCACTTCCGGACGCGCTTTTGTCGAAGCGGATCATCAAAGCATGCTGGTTTGACGTTAATGCAAATTGCCAGACGACTCCGGTTCCTTGCCCTGTCGTAATGTTTGCTGTGGTCCGCCCATCCGGACCAACTGTGTAAGTGCTCGGGCTGATGGAAGTGCTCGTTGGACCAGTTGATCCAGTGGTGTTGATGTCCTCGGTTCCTCCGGTGATATTTCCGTTCCCGTCCGCAACGAAACTACCCGCCACGAAAAGAAAGCCCGATCCACTATGAGCGCTATAAAAAATCGCGTATGGCTGCGGATTCGCCGCGTTGGCGAGCGAGTTCAAGGACGCATTCGAGAACAGGACGGTCACCGTTGACGTTCCGGAATTCCCTCCCGACATCGCAGTAATCGTGACGGTGCCGGGCGGCGGAGGACTGAGTGGCGCCGTATAGAGTCCGCAACTCGTAGCGCCATTTGTGATCGTTCCTGGATTCGCTGACAAATTTGACGTCACTGACCAAGTGGTCGAAGCGCAACCTTCAGGTGAAGTGAATTGCTGCGTCGCGCCGGCCGGCACCGCGACCGCAGCCGGGCTCACCGCAACAGGTTGTGTAGCCACAACGTTAATCGTGATTGGAGGACTTGCGTTGGAACCGGATACCGCCTGAATCGTGTCGGTCTCCGTGGTCCCCGGCGCGGTGAACAATCCGGCCCCGGAAATCGTGCCGGCGCCGCTCACTACATTCCACGTTGGTGCAAGAACCATTGCTCCGGAATAGGCTGTAAATTGCGCGGTAGAATTTTCAGATATGGTGGCGCTGCCTGGGTAAACCGTGATTCCGCCAACAACAGGAGGCTTGGAGCCACCGCTGCTGCTCGATCCGCACGCCGTTAAAAGAAGCGCCGCGGCCATAGCGGCCGTTAAAACCGAAAACGTCACAAACTTCCCGCGCCTTAAAAAACCCTTCGTCATTTTCCCTCGATCCTTATTTTCTATTGCCGTTCTCGCCGCAGAAAATTTCAGGTGGGTGCCACAGCCCGTTTTGAATTCCAAGTAATGTCCTGGCGTTAGATTCCGTCAGTCGCGAGCGGGTTTCCCGCCATTTATAACAAACCCAAAAAATTAGCTCATTTTTCCAGGCAATCTGTTTCGCTCAATTTCGCAACGGCTTGCCGGTTTTCAAAGTGTGCGCTACGCGCTCCTGAGTTTTGCGCTGCCCGCACAGACTCACGAAAGCTTCGCGCTCGAGGTCGAGAATATATTGTTCGGAAACAGTCTGCGGCGATGTGATTCCGCCGCCGGCCAGAATAAAGGCAAGCTTTCGCGCGACCACGCCATCGTATTCGCTGGCATATTCTCCGCGCATCAGCATATGAATCGCGAGCTTCGCAGCCGCAAGAAACTCTTCGCCCAGAACTCGGATTTGCGCTGGCGGCGGTGGATGGTAACCGGCGCGGACCATGGCTAACGCGGTCTGTTTTGCATCGGCTACCTGCCGGTCGCGATTCATGGCAATCAGGTCCGACGGTCGCAGAAATCCAAGCGAGCGAGCTTCCTCTCCGCTGGTGGACACTTTCGCCATTGCAATCGTTTCAAATACGGGCTTGAGCGCATGGAACAAATCCAGGTTCTCGCCGCCGGCGGAGTGCTCGTTCGCGCGAATCAGCATTTCTTTCGTTCCGCCACCGCCCGGAATTAATCCAACCCCGGCTTCCACCAGGCCGACATACGATTCGGCAGCCGCGTGAATCCGCGCGCCGTGCAAACTGATCTCGCATCCCCCGCCCAGAGCCATGCCCTGCGGCGCCGCTACCACCGGACGTGACGCGTACTTGATGGCCATGTTCACGCGCTGAAACTGGCGAACGGCCATGTGAATGTCGTCCCATTCCTGCTCTTGCGCGCTGATCAATAGCAGCATCAGATTCGCGCCAACGGAGAAATTGGGCGCCTGGTTCGCAATCACCATGGCGTCGAACTCTGAATCCAGCCGCGCGATTCCTGCGTGAATCATCGCGACGATGTCTCCGCCGATCGAATTCATCTTCGAATGGAACTCGCAGCAGAGTACTCCATCACCAAGGTCGATCAGGCTCGCCCCCGAATTGCTTTGCACGACGGGCGTACGCTCTTTCAGCGATTTCAAAATCATGATTCCGGATGGCTCTTCCACCAGTTTCAGCGAGGACGTTGCGAGATCAAAATAAAGCGTGTTGCCTTTTTCCGATTCGTAAAAAACTTTCTTCGGCGAATTGAGTACTTTGGCAACCAGCGGCGGCATCTGTTTGGCGTCGCGTTCCATGGCTTTCGCCATTCGCTCCACGCCAATCGCGTTCCACAGTTCGAACGGACCCAGCTCCCACCCGAATCCCCAGCGCATCGCGCGATCTACATCAACAATACTGTTTGCGATTTCGGGAATTCGCCGCGCCGCGTACAGGCAGGTTTCGCTGAGCCCGCTCCACAGAAACTGATTGGCCTTGTCGCCGGTTTTGCCTTCGAGCGCCGGGCCCACCAGCGCGCGCAATCTTTCGCGTGTGTTCTCAATCCCTTTCCCGGCTTCGATAGAACCAAATTTCGCTTTTTGGCGAGGACGGTATTCCATCTTGTGCCAGTCGAGCGTAAGGATTTCCGATTTGCCGTCTTTCTTCACGCGCTTGTAAAAGCCGCCGCCGGTTTTCTCGCCCAGCCAGTCCCGCGCGAGCATCTCTTCCACGAGCTTCGGCACTCGATACATCTCCCGCGATTCGTCGTCAGAAATATTTTCATAAATATTCCGTACCACGTGGACTAGAACGTCCAGCCCCACTAGATCCGCGGTGCGAAATGTGGCCGACTTCGGCCAGCCCACTGCTGGCCCGGTGCATGCGTCTACCTCCTCAACCGTCATGTCGAGCGCTTCCATCTGCCGCAGCGCATTCAGCATGGAGAAAGTACCGATTCGGTTGGCGATGAAATTCGGCGTATCTTTCGCCACCACCACGCCCTTGCCCAGCCGCAGATCGCAAATTTCGTCGAGCGATTGCAAAACTTCGGGCTTCGTCTCGGGTCCTGGAATCAGTTCCACCAGCTTCATATACCGCGGCGGATTAAAAAAATGCGTCCCGGCCCAATGCTGCTGAAAATCCTCCGAGCGCCCTTCGGCAATCAGCTTAATCGGGAGACCTGAAGTGTTCGAAGAAATGATGGTGCCCGGCTTGCGAACGGTTTCGATGCGCGAGAAAAGGCTTCGTTTGATTTCGAGATCTTCGGCGACGGCTTCAATGATCCAATCTACTTCGCCGCACCACGCTAAGTTGTCTTCCAGATTTCCCGGAGTTACCAGTCGCGCCGTTTCAGCGGTGAAAAATGCGGCAGGGCGCGACTTCTTCGCAGCGTCCAGACCGGCGTTAACAATCCGATTGCGCACCGCGGGAGATCCCAGCGTCAACCCTTTGCATTTTTCTTCCGGTGTCAACTCTTTAGGAACAATATCCAGTATAAAACAAGGAATGCCCGCGTTCGCCAGATGTGCCGCGATACGAGCGCCCATCGTTCCAGCGCCCAGCACTGCCGCTTTTTCGATACGGTGTTTCATCAGTCCTCGACAGCTCCAAAATCCGGAGCTGAGGTTACAAAGCCGGGAACCAAGGGTCAACCCAAAAACCCCGACGCTCGATAAGTGCGCTACAGTGTCCTATAGAAGTAGGGAACGCTACAAATGGGAACCACTTCCAAATGGTTTGGAAAAGCCATTCGCGGCCTGCGTTCGTTCGCATATAGTACCGGGCGTCGCCCCAAAGTAGGGGTCGCGCTAGGCGGCGGATTCGCTCGCGGCATCGCGCATATCGGCGTGCTGCGCGTGTTGGAACAATACGAAATTCCCGTTGATTTCATCGCCGGCACCAGTGTCGGCGCCCTTATCGCTGCAGCCTATGCCAGCGGAACTTCACTCGACGAAATGGCGCGCCAGGGCACTCTTACGCGTTTCCGCGATTTCGGCCGTTGGACGCTTTCTCGAATGGGCATGGCTTCCAACGAGCGTCTTGAAGATTTCCTCCACCGTTTCACTGAAGCGAAAAATTTCAGGCAGATGAGAATTCCGCTGGCAATTGTTGCCACGGACCTGCTCACCGGCGATTCCGTCCATTTCACCAAAGGAGAAATTAGCCCGGCGCTCCGAGCTTCTTGCGCCTACCCGGGTCTTTTTCTTCCGGTGGAACACGATGGGCATTTTCTGGTCGATGGATTTCTCACGGAGCAAGTTCCAGCTCCGGCGGTCCGCGAAATGGGAGCGGAAGTCGTGATCTCCGTTCACCTGGAGCCTGGTCTATTGGACACCAAGCCACGCAACACCATCGAAGTCATCAGCCGCGCTTTTTCTATCATCCAGACCGTAGCAAACCAACCCTGGCGCGGCATGACGGACGTGCTCATCGAGCCCGGCGTCCACCATGTCCTCTGGGATGAATTCGTGAAGACGCCACAGCTGATTGCCGCAGGCGAAGAAGCCACCCACGCCGCCATGCCTCAGATCAAAGCTGTAATGGAAGGCGACCCGATGAAGATCGAGGCGGAGCGAGAAGCTTCGCGGGCGGCTAAAGAAATTTAGGAGGCTCGTGAAGCGAAGGTTTTACTCAGACTTCCCACTCCAAACCTGCTAACTATCTCTGCGATTTCTCGTCAAATTAAGTGTGAAGAGCCGAATTTCTAGTGCGGTGACCGCTGCAACGCCCCAGTCATACGTAAGAGGGTTCGGCTCTTCTTCCTCAATTCCTCAAGAAAATACTCCCTAATTTCATAGTGCGCAAATCCGAATTTCAACAGGGTTTACCAGGATTGTCGGGCCACATTGCAAACACAGGTTTATTCGGCGGCGCGGATTTCCACGGTTACCGGCTTGCCATTTCCTTTGCCGCGTTTCGTAGCCCATTCGCCGATCGCCTCGGCAAGCCGCGCCGGGTCAACGTTCAGCCCAGCTTCAAGTGTTCCCTCGCCAGTCGGCAAGGTGTCGTCGAACTCGGCGGAGCCCGTAAAATTTCGCATGCAAAAGCTGTCTAGCCACTCCAAAGGAGCCGCTTTTCTTTCACCGTCCACCAATACTCCCACTCGAAGTTTTTGAGCAAACATTTCGTCGGAAGTATAACATCGTGCATTGCTCGCCCGATTTACGCATTCACCTAATCTAAGAGAAGACGCGCGGCAGTTCCTTGCTTTTAAGTCCCTGGTACCCTAGAATTTTTAGATATTAAACATCGAAATAAGCTGTATAAGCGGGTGAAGCCACCGCAAGGCATACTCCCCGCCCGAGATTATCGGAGGTTCGGTGTCCACGCCACTGGAACGATGGGTTGACGAATCAGCACGCCTCACAAAGCCTTCCAAAATTGTTTGGTGCGATGGCTCGCAGGCGGAATACGAACGTCTTGTGCAAGAAATGCTCCGCGACGGCACTTATATTGAACTGAATCAGAAGACCCGCCCGAATTGCTATCTTCACCGCAGCAATCCCAATGATGTAGCGCGCACGGAAAGTATCACCTTTATCTGCACCCGCCAAAAAGAAGACGCCGGCCCCACCAATAACTGGATGTCTCCCCACGAAGCCAAAGACAGGGTGCGACCGCTTTTTGACGGCGCGATGAAAGGCCGCACGATGTACGTGATGCCTTATATTTTGGGCCCGGTGAAATCTCCTTATGGCAAAGTCGGCGTAGAGATCACCGATTCGCCATACGTGGTCGCGAGCATGCGAATCATGTCGCGTATGGGACAGGCCGCGCTCGACCGCTTGGGAAGTTCGGACGATTTCGTGCCGGGCCTCCATTCGCTTGGAGATTTGAGCCCGGATCGGCGGTTTGTTCTCCATTTTCCCGAAGAAAAACTGATCTGGAGCGTAGGCTCCGGTTACGGCGGAAACGCGCTGTTAGGTAAGAAATGTTTTGCCTTGCGAATCGCTAGCTATATGGCGCGCGAGCGAGGTTGGATGGCCGAGCACATGTTGATTCTTGGCCTGGAAGATCCCTCCGGCAAAGTAACCTATATGGCCGCCGCCTTTCCCAGCGCGTGCGGAAAAACGAATCTCGCGATGATGGTCTCGGCTCTGGAAAGCAAGGGTTATCGCGTCTGGACCGTGGGCGACGACATTGCATGGATGCACTTGGCCGCCGATGGCTCCTTGCGCGCAATCAATCCCGAAGCCGGCTTTTTCGGTGTTGCCCCAGGCACCAATGCGAAAACGAATCCAAATGTCAGAACCGCTCTGCAACACGACGCCATATTCACGAATGTCGCCATGACTGCCAATTCGCGCGAGCCTTGGTGGGAGGGTATCAACGGCGCGCCTGACGAACCGCTAATCAATTGGAAAGGGGAAGATTGGAATCCAAGCATGGGTCCCGCGGCGCATCCTAATTCACGCTACACCGTCGCGGCAAAGCAATCACCTTCGATTTCCTCCCACTGGGAAGATCCCGAAGGCATACCAATATCGGCGATCATCTTCGGCGGCCGGCGTGCGCGTGTTGCACCGCTGGTTTATCAATCCCGCGATTGGCAGCACGGCGTTTTTGTCGGCGCCACCATGGCCTCTGAAACCACGGCTGCTACCACCGGCGCTGTCGGTGTAACGCGCCGCGACCCCATGGCCATGATTCCTTTCTGTGGTTACAACATGGGCGATTACTTCCGGCATTGGCTCGAGATGGGACGAAAGATGGAGAATGCGCCGAAAATTTTCCACGTGAATTGGTTCCGTAAAGACGAAAATGGCAAATTTTTGTGGCCCGGTTATGGCGAGAACGTGCGCGTGCTGAAATGGATGCTCGATCGCATCGAGAATCGCGCGCAAGCCACCGAAACTCCCATCGGCGACGTGCCGACGCCTGCTTCGCTCGAGCTCCACGGCCTTTCCATCCCCCGCAAGAACCTGGACGAATTGTTAGCAGTTGATCCAGCCGATTGGACCAAGGAAGTTTCTGCCACTGAAAAGTTTTTCGAGAAATTCGGCGATCGCTTGCCCGACGAGATTCGCACGGAGCACAAAGCTCTGGCTGACCGCCTCCAGCGCTACAGCGTTGCTACCAAGTAGTTTGGCTTCGCAGCGCTGCATCGGCTAAATCGTTGCCTTCCTGCTGCCCATTCGCATGCTAGCGTAGAAAGCGTGCCGCTGTTATTCTCACAGCTTTACCGGAGGTCAAGCTTGGCACTCAAAAGAGCTCTCTGGATGACCGTGCTTTTCGCCATCGCCACCTGCGCTCAGCAAACAGGGCCGGATAACACAGCACCCGCCTCGCAACAGGAAACGGAACCCACGCTTCCCTACACTCCCAGTCTCGATCCCAGCGCCATGGACCGCACTGCGGATCCTTGCGTGGATTTTTACGAGTTCTCCTGTGGCGGCTGGAAGAAAATGAACCCGATTCCGTCCGATCAGACTTCCTGGAGCGTTTACGGCAAACTTTACGAAGATAATCTGACCTACTTGCGCGGCATTCTTGAACAAGCTTCCACGGCAAAAGATCGCGATGCGGTCACCCAGAAAATTGGCGACTACTACGCAGCCTGCATGGATGAAACCGAAATAGAAAAACTCGGCGCCAAGCCACTTCAACCTGACCTGTCGGCCATTCACAATCTCGGGAGCACGAAAGACCTTGCAACGTTGATTGCTGCCCTCCATCTTCAGGGAATCTCTGCTGTTTTTACCTCTGGCTCCACGCAGGACCCCGACAATTCCGATCAAGTGATTGTAAATGTTTCGCAAGGCGGACTCGGGCTGCCGGATCGCGACTATTACGTGAAGGACGACGCTAAATCAAAAGAGACGCGCGAGCGTTACGTGCAGCATATTCAGAAAATATTCGAGCTCCTTGGAGATTCGTCCGATACCGCGAAAAATAATGCCGCGATCGTCATGCGCATGGAGACAAGCCTTGCCGAAACCTCCCTTACACGCGTGGAGCGCCGCGATCCCTACAAACAAAAGCATAAAATGACCGTGGCCGAACTCTATAAAGTCGCGCCGGATTTCGATTGGAATGCCTACTTCGCTGCGAGCGACATTCCTCAATTCCAGATACTGAACGTCGGTTGGCCGGATTTCTTCAAGGACGTCGATTCCCAGTTGAAATCAAATTCACTGGAGGATTGGAAAGTCTATCTCCGGTTTCACGTGGCCAATTCTCGAGCGCCATATCTTTCCTCCGCTTTCGTCAACGTAGACTTCGATTTTTACCGCAAATATTTGCGCGGCGCGAAGGAGCTTCAGCCTCGCTGGAAACGCTGCGTGCGATACGTCGACCGCGATCTAGGAGAGGCATTGGGGCAGGCCTATGTTCGTAAAACCTTTTCGCCTGAGTTGAAGGCCGCCACTTTGGACATGACTCGGCGAATCGAAGACGCCATGGCTATTCGTATCCAACAACTGGATTGGATGAGTCCGGCGACCAAGCAGCAAGCGCTCGCCAAGCTGCACGCCATTCGCAATAAAATCGGCTACCCGGATCGATGGCGCGATTACAGCTCGGTAAAAATTATTTCCGCTGATTTTTACGGTAACAATCTGCGCGCTGTCGAATTTGAATCGCATCGTCAGTTGAACAAGGTAGGAAAGCCGGTTGATCGCGGCGAGTGGGGAATGACACCGCCTACCGTCAACGCCTACTTCGATCCGCAGATGAACGACATCAATTTCCCTGCCGGCGTTTTGCAGCCGCCTCTATACGACTCAAAAATGGACGACGCTCCAAACTACGGCAATACCGGTTCCACGATTGGACACGAGCTTACCCACGGATTTGACGATGAAGGCCGCCAGTTCGATGCCAGAGGAAATTTGAAAGATTGGTGGACCAAAGCGGATGCCGATCAGTTCGTGAAGCACGCCGACTGCGTGGTCGATCAGTATGCCCAATATGTCGTGGTGGACGACGTCCACATTAATTCCAAGCTCACCGAGGGCGAGGACGTCGCCGATCTCGGAGGAACGATCCTGGCCTACATCGCGTGGAAAGACGCCACAAAAGATATGACGCTCCAGGATCGTGACGGCCTAACGCCGGATCAGCGTTTCTTCGTCGGCTTGGCGCAGTGGGCTTGCGAGAATAATCGCCCTGAAAACGAGCGTGTGAATGCGATTACCGACCCGCACTCGCCGGGAAAATATCGCATCAATGGGGTCGTGGTGAATATGCCGGAATTTGGAAAAGCGTTCTCATGTAAAGCGGGGCAGCCCATGGTGAAACCGCCGGAGAAGATTTGTCACGTCTGGTAATGTCGAGAAAAGCCAAGCGAATTTGACGCTATAGAATTTCGTCGATCTCGGAATCGATGGAAATGTGCGTCTGCGGAAACCCATTGATCTGAAAACTAGCGCCGGATCCCGCGCCTGCCGCGTTCTGAAAATGAAAGAAGCGGCTTATATGGTAATCCTCATCCAGAATGTCGAAGACCCGCTCCGTTTCTTCGCGCGAAAGTCCCAGAGCGGTAAGCGGAACGGCCTTGCCGAAGTCTCCCGCGGCTGCCAGATATTTCTCAACGAGCTCTCTAAGCGTCATGTTCAAATCCAAACATACGCACCCGCTTCGCCGTACGGAAGGTTCATGTAAAAAATGTTGGCCTCAGATAATTTGTCGAAAGAAGTCAAAAGTTTTCTCGCGCCGTGCCTGCCGCAAAAAACTTCGCCCGCCGCGGTCTTGATTAGCTCAACTTCGTCGAGACTTTGAATCTGTTCACGAGAGAACCAAAGCCAAGTCGCTTCGCGCGAGCACTCGCGGCACATCCCGAAATCTTGGCTTAACCGCGCGTTAATCGCACCGGAAGTTTCCGGCGCCAGCCCCGCAGCATCGAAGTCCGGCGTCGCCACGAAAAAATACTGGGTGAATATCCCCGGATCCGGCTCAAAAGCTACCACGCGCCCGGGAAACGATTCAAGCTCCGAAGCGAAAGCCTCGTTCAAACACTCAAAACAAAGCGAAACTTCGGGGCGAACTTGTTCGCGACGGTTTGCTCTTTTCCCGCGCAGATACAGCGTGTCCGGCAAAACCGCCGCGATCCAACTAATGTCGTCGCCAAGATGTATGCACTCGGGAGCCGTTCCCTTCAGCCGCGCCCACCAATTCCGGCTGCGCGGCAAGAACTCCAGCCCGGGATACGCTTCATCGTAGGAAACTCGCGCCACCTCATCACCTGCTTCTTACAACCAAAATATCGTAGCAGATTGCAAACCGAATCGCGCGGCGGGAAAAGCTGTCCAGCTGACTTTCCTGAAGGTTTGTTTGCTTTGGCGCCTTCAGCTATCATTATCCAATGAAATCTTTTCTAATATAGTTCGCTACAGCGAACAGGAGGATCGTGCATGGCACTCTCAGTAGGCGCAACCGCCCCGGATTTTACGTTGAAAGATCAGAGCCAGAAAGAAGTGAAGCTTTCAGAATTTCAAGGCAAGAAAAATGTAGTCCTCATCTTCTACCCTCTCGACTGGAGTCCCGTCTGCACAAACGAACACACCTGCTTAGTGAATGACATGAAACGTTTTGACGATCTCGATGCGCAAGTGCTCGGTGTGAGCGTGGACAGCGCATGGTCGCACAAAGCGTTCGCCGAAAAGATGGGAATTAAGTATCCGCTCCTGGCAGATTTTCAGCCGCGCGGCGCGGTTGGTGAAAAATACGGCGTATTTCTGGCCGACAAAGGCATCACCGGACGCGCGATCGCCATCGTTGACCGCGCCGGGAAAATCGCCTGGTTCAAAAATTACGACATTCCGACTCTGCCGAACATCAAGGAAGTTTCCGAAGCCCTTTCAAAAGTTAAGAATTAGCTCGCATCGTGACGGAGCCGCATTTTCGGGTCTTGCCATCGGCGTCACGTCTGTTTACGGTGAAGGGGAAGTTGTGGCAGGCGCCTCGCCCACATTAGGTTTTCGCGCGAAAGTGCGGATGAAGTCCACCAATTGCCAGCGCTCCGTCTCTGTGAGTTTGTCCTGAAAGGCCGGCATCGGCCGCCGCCCGTGGGAAATCTTCCAGAAAAGCTCGCCATCGGTCACTAAACCCATGGCGTGCGCGTCGGTAAAATCCGATGGCGCGATGGAAAGGCCATCAGCGTGCGGCCCTTTTCCATCTCCCTTGGCTCCGTGGCAATTCTGGCAATGAGTGGAATAATTCCTCATTCCCATCGCAATCGATTGATCTGTCAGAGGTACAGGATTCTGAAGATTCTTCGCCGCCGCAGGAGCATTCCAATCCCGATGGTAGTAAAGAAAAATCGCTCCACCAGCGGCCGCAATCACGAATAAAACCGCAACCTTCAACAGCAGAGTACTCTTACCCGTTCGCTCTTTCGTTTCCGCGTTCATGAATGGGATTTCAAATTCTCCGGACAATCAGTTTTGCGAAAGGATTTTCGCATGCACTCTGACGATTTCAAAATGCAGCCGTGAGGGCGTGTCAGTCAGAACCCGCTCATTGAATCACGTGAACCGCGCGGAGCACCGAGATGAGGACGATAATCATCATCACTACGACATAAATCCGCAAACCCCAGAGCAATATGCGAACGCCTCGCGACAGTTTTTGCCGCCCGAAACGCATCTGCTCTTTCGCCGCGACCACCTGATCCGCTTCAAGAAGAGACAATACAACGCGAGGATCTTCCAAATGCGGCTGTGCAGTATCCACAGGAATAGGTTCAATGCCGGACTTGCTAACGCTCAACTCTGAAAAATCTAATTTCAATTCCAACCTCACAAGCTCAAAAATCCGTCCAACAAATAATATCCATTAATCGAAACTCAGCCTCCCAGCCATTTCGGAAACACAGTCGCCAGACCAAATCCCAGTCCCGCGATAATCAAAAGCAGTGTAACGCCTATGCCCGCCACGTTGGCCCATGTGCCGTTCACATATTCCCCCATCACTTCCAGATCGTTCACCAGAAGGAGCAGGAATGCCAGCGCGGGAGGCATGGCCAGAACTGCGATTACATTCACCGTCAGAACCACAAATTCCAACGGGAAGTTTGGGATCAACACCAGCGCCGCCGCAGCGGACGCAGAACCTAGCAGCACCAGATAAAAAGGCCACGCATCCCGCAAAGGACGATTAAGGCTATGTCCAGTTTGCAAAACTTCGCCGAACGCGTAAGCCGAAGAAGTCGAAATCGCAATCGCTGCCACAATTCCCGCTTCGAAAATTCCGAGCGCGAATAGCGCCGCACCGGTATGTCCAATCAATGGTTCCAGAGCTTCCGCGAACTGCGCCGCTTGAAAATCGGCAGCGTTAATTCCGTGATGAAATAGCGGTGCGGTTGCCAGTATTGCCGCAAGGGCGAATACAGAGGCCAAGATCACGCCGAGAAGAGTGTCGAAGCGTCCGGCGTTGATATCGCGTGGCTGCAACCCCTTATCCACCACCGCGCTTTGCTGAAAGAAAAGCATCCACGGCGTTACCGTCGCGCCAATCGTCGCCAAAATCAGCAGAAGAATCTCGTACCGATTTCCACTTGGGAAAGGTTTCCACGTCACCAACGCGTGGCCAACGGCATGCCAATTCGGACGAGCCAGGATTGCGGCAGGAATAAACAATCCATTGAAGATAGCCAGAGCCATCGTAATTCTTTCCCAAGTCCAATAGCGCCCCGTAGTAATTGCAGCCGCCACAATAACCAGCGTGCCGCCGATCGCAATCGTGGGAGGAATCCCGAAAAAACCCAGCCCCGCGCGCACGCCGATAAATTCCGTCACCAGGGTCAGGAAATTTCCCACAACCAAATCGCCCATGGCGAAAAATCCCCAGAACTTTCCGAATCGATCGAAGATCAGTTCCGCATGGCCTCGATGAGTGACAGCTCCCAGGCGCACTGTCATTTCTTGCACCACGAAGCCCATCACGAATGTCAGCACCACAAACGGAATGAAAAATCCGATTCCATAGCGAGCGCCGTCGGCCGAATACGAAAGCATGCTGGGCGCATCATTCTCCCCGAGAAAAACCAGCACTCCAGGCCCGATCAAGAGCCACAGCAGCCATACACCGCGGAATTTCTTCGCTCCCCGGCCCTTCCAGCGGGCGCGGGCCACTTCCCAGCGGTCGCGCGCGCGATCTACATCCTCATGAGTTAAAAGGTCGGCTAACACCGGTGCATCGGAAGAAGCGGCGGCAGATTCCGTGGTTGGGTGCGCGGTAACGTAAGGAGCAGAGGTGACGTCGGTTTTCGGTCTGTCCATGAGGTTAATCTAGTTAAACTCTCTATATAAACTACGCTTAACTAGTTTTCAGGTCAACCGCTCCGCGCAGTGTCGTTCCAAAAATCGTCAAACAGCACTTCCCTGCTCTGCTATAGTTAAACAGCTCTTTTAGGAGAATATCGATGGCTGAAACGCCGAAACAGCAACCCCAGCAACAGCAAGTTCAAATAAAGGCTGATGAGAAGGAATTGCTCGGCCAGTATGCAAATTTAGTTGTAGTTCATCATAATGCGGAAGAGTTCACGCTGAATTTTATCTATCTTTTCCCCAGCGTCCCGCAAGGCAAACTAGTCGGCAGTTTAATTCTCAGTCCGGCCCACGCCAAGCGCCTGGCGAAGGCTCTGCAGGAAAATATCTCTCGCTTCGAAGCACAGTTTGGAACGCTTCCGGAGGGACCCGGTCCAGGTCCGGAGCCAAATGTGGGATTCGTGCAGTAGAAAATAATTATGCGGCGGGCATATCCGCGACAACCCACCCGGGCGTGGGCTCGAGAAACTCCAGCCCCACTGCGAAGCCGGTGTCTGGAACCAATTGGCAGTAAGCCACGCGCGCGACAGCTCTGAACTGCCCCGTTAGGGTGGCGATAGTTAGGCGGTCACCCGTAGTCCACCGGCGGCTGCTCAAAACGCGAGCCCCGCGCACGCTTACATTTTCCGTAAACGTCGTTTCTGTTCCGGGTAACGCCGGATGTCCGGTAATCTGAACTCCCACTTCCATCGGAATGCGCGTCTCGCGACGCTCTGCCAACGTCTTTGGGACCCCCATCCCAAATCGCATCGCGTCCCCCCTTTTACAAACAGGCCGCTACATGCCTCAGACGAAATTTCTTTTCACTCCGCCCCTTCATGCGATAGAGCGCGCGGTCGGCCGCGCCCAAAAGCTTTTCGATGGTGATGCCATCGTTCGGATAAACAGCCAGCCCAGCGCTCACGGTCACCGGAGGTTCCTGTCCATCACGCGCGAGCCTCTCGCAAATGCGCAACGCAGCTTTGCGGCCTTCCTCTTCCCCCGACTCCGGAAGAATCAGCACGAACTCATCGCCGCCATACCGCGCGGGCGTATCAATCGACCGGCAATCATTGCGCAAAGCCGTCCCAAGGCGTTTGATCGCGCGGCTTCCCATCAAATGCCCATACTTGTCGTTGATCTTTTTTAAATCGTCAAGGTCGAACAGCAATACCGCAAAACTACGTCCCGTTCGCCGCGACCTCTGAATTTCGTTTTCCAGCACTTCAAGCAACCGTCGGTGATTGGCAAGTCCGGTGAGCGAATCGGAAGCAGCCAAGCGGCTCACCTGATCGAAAAGTTGTGCGTTGTCCAGAAGCGTGCCACCCAAAACCACCACGTAACTCAGGTCCATGGTTACGTGCGCCAGCGTGAAAGCTGCGTCGAAAACACGTTGCGACTGGCTGATCGTGATATGGCAAATTACATTTAACGCCGCTGCAAAAAACAGCGCTCGATCCAGCGACGAGTCAGAATTTCCACGACGCAAACGCCACGCGTATCCTATCGTTGCCGCCACATAAATCGCTGCCGGCAGCAGATCCCAAGGCCGCGGAATAATTGCGCCGGGATGAATCTTCGGAGCATTCGGCAGCATGAAATAAAACACGCTAGTCAGATAAGCTACTGCGCCGACAATCAGCGTTGACCCTGCCATCTCCTTAGCAGGCTCGCGCGCCACAGGAATTCGCCGCTCTACCACCAGGGCAGCCAGCAATAAGATTCCCAGCAGCGTCCGTCCCGCGAGCCATCCAATTGAAATATAATTTCCCGGAGTAGTTGTAACGAGCATTCCGCGATAGAACGTCATACTCGTCCCCGCTTCAATTAGCCCCGCCAGGACAAAACCGAACGCCAGTATCAGAGAAATTCGATCGTGCGTTCCTCGAAACCGAACTAGCGCGTTCGCAGCAAAAGTGAACGCAATCAAACTACCCGCCATCTCGAGATAAGTGTCGAGCAAAGGATCAGCAACGTACGAGGAGCTGCGAAGGATCAAAAGCAAGGCGAGGTACGACGCTCCTGCTATCGTCCACAATAGGACGAGACGAAAACGATGCAAAAACCCCCAAATCTTCTCCGGTCGGCCCACCAAAAATCCCCTAAAAACGCACTTCGCCCCGCTACAGAACCAGCACCTTCTGTACCGTTCCGGAACTTGGTTTTAGTACTAGTTAACTAAATGAAAATAATAAACTTAAAAAGATAAAACAGGAGGTTTGGGAAGGCTCCCAAGAGATTCAGCTCTAGAGGATGGGTGAAAATGTTACCGACTGGTTAGGGCCCTACCCACTATTTCGGGTTAGGGGGAGGCAGCTCGTGCGCCTGTACAACGCTCTGGAAATTCGATCTCTTATGCGACCCGTCGCAAAATGGTTTGCGTTCCGACATCCCACAGCGGCACAGCCCGATCTTCGTGCGGCCCGCCAAACCGTAGGCCTTTCCTTCCTGATCCACGATCTGTACTTCGCCATCGATGAGCAGCGGGCCGTTATTCACGACCGTTACTTTAACGTCAGACACTCGATCCTCCGATCGCCACGCGTGGAACTTATACTATTGGATTTGTTTCGCAGTGCTTAACAGGTTCGGGAACATTCAGTACTTGGGAACTGAAGCGTCCACTTCATCCGACCATGCAAGGATACCACCCTTCAGGTTCAATACCTTGCGGAACCCTGCGCTGCGCAAGAACTCGACAGCCTCCGCGGAGCGCTTTCCGCTGCGGCAGTGCGCCACGATTTCGCGTGAGCTATCCAGTTCGTTCACGCGCCGCGAAAGCTCGCCCAGCGGAATCAAGTGTCCGCCAAGATTGCAAATTTGGTATTCGTGCGGCTCGCGAACGTCCAGAATAAAAAGATCGTCGCCGCGATCCAGCCGCGCCTTCAATTCCCGCGGAGCAATTTCAGGCACCGTAGTTTGCGCCGGACTCGCAGCTTCTTCGCCGCGAACGCCGCAGAATTCCGCGTAGTCGATCAATTTTGTAATCGTGGGATGCTCGCCGCAAACAGGACACTCCGGATTTTTCCGCAGCTTCAATTCGCGAAAACGCATCGCCAGCGCATCAAAAAGTAGCAAGCGTCCTATAAGCGGCTCGCCTTTGCCGATAATCAGCTTCAAAGTCTCCGCCGCCTGAATGGCGCCTACGATTCCCGGAAGCACTCCTAGGACTCCACCTTCGGCGCACGAAGGCACCAAGCCCGGCGGAGGAGGCTCAGGATACAAGCACCGGTAGCACGGACCACCGGGCGCGCCAAAAATCGTGATCTGCCCCTCGAAGCGAAAGATCGACCCATAAACATTGGGCTTTCTGAGAATCACGCAGGCATCGTTCACCAGGTAGCGCGTTGGAAAATTATCGGTCCCATCCACCACGATGTCGTAATTCTTCAGGATGTCGAGCGCATTTTCGCTCGTAAGGCACGTTTCGAACTGATTGATCTGTATATCCGGATTCAGATTTTGCAGGCGGTCCGCTGCAGCTTCGATTTTTGGCCGGCCGATGTCATTGGTACCAAACAATATTTGCCGCTGTAAATTCGTCAAATCCACCGAATCAAAATCCACCAGACCGATTCTGCCCACGCCCGCAGCCGCGAGATACAAACCCAGTGGCGCACCCAGCCCGCCTGTGCCAACGCAAAGAACTTTCGCGTGCTTCAGCTTCAGCTGCCCATCCATGCCCACTTCGGGCATGATCAGATGGCGGCTGTAGCGCATTATTTCTTCTTTCGACAGCATTGCCTTTGAATTGGCCGCTTCCGGCAGGTTCGAAATTTTTGTATTGGTTGCCACGAATAATTCTCCTGATTTAATCGTGCGTTCCGCCTGCAATCGACGGCACGATGCTGAGTATGTCTCCCTCGCGCAAGGGCGTCTGATCCCCCCGCAGGTAACGTATATCTTCATCGTTCACATAAACGTTCACAAAACTCCGCAGCTTTCCGTCGTCCGAATAAAGATGCTTCTTTAAGTCTCCAAAAAGCGTTGTAAGAGACGCCAGCGCTTCGCCTACGGTCGCAGCCTGCAGTTCCACGCTTTCTTTCTTGCCGGTATAAGGACGCAACGGCGTGGGAATAATTACTTTCACGGCCATTCTGTGGCCTCCTCGCTCGTTCAATAATTGTTCAATTAGATGCTTGCAGATTGGGCCACGGATTCAATCGCTTCCGAATCGTATGCTGAGCGATCGTCGCGCAGACGCCATGATTTCGTGTCGCGCGGCTCCCGCTGTTGCACGCTCACGATGATGTAGCTATACCACGGCCACGCGTGTTCGCGATCGAATCCGCTCGGTCGGGCCGGCGCATCCGGGTGCGAGTGGTACCACCCGATCACTTCCAGTTTCAAGTCTTTCGCTTTCTTCTCCGCCATTTGAACATCGTCCGGCGTCACTTCAAAACGATTGCACGGAGAATCATTCCGCCGGTTCGCCAGCGGAACCAATTCCAAAATCTCGCGGCCAGCCTCGCTATCATTTCCCAACAGCGCCCCGCAGCATTCGTGCGGATACGTCTCCACTCCGTGCGCCTGTATCCGGCGAAGGATTGTATCCGAAATACGCAGCGCAGCTCCGCTCACGCCTCGCCCCAAAATCGATCGCTCAAATATTTTTCACCGGAATCCGGAAACACTGTAACAATCACCGCCCGCTGCTCGCTCGGCAAATTTCGCGCTACTTCAAAACAAGCAAAAAGTGCCGCGCCCGAGCTAACTCCCGCCAGAATTCCCTCTTCACGCGCAAGCTTTTTCACTACGCGATGCGCATCTTCCGTGCGCACAGAAAGATCCTGATCGGCCAGTCCAATGTCATAAATGCCCGGCACAATCGCCGTGGCCATATGTTTCAAGCCTTCCAAGCCGTGGAACCCTGAATCCGGCTGCATGCTGATGCATTCAATCGCGGGATTCAGCTCCTTCAAACGCCGTGCGGTGCCCACAAACGTCCCGCTAGTCCCCAACCCCGCCACAAAATGCGTAATCTCGCCCTTGCTCTGTTCCCAAATTTCCGAAGCAGTGCCCGAATAGTGCGCTGCTGGATTCGCTGCGTTGTTATATTGATCCGGATAAAAATACTTCGCCGGCTCGCCTTCATAAATTTTCCGCACCCGGCGGATCGCACCATCCGTTCCTTCTTCGCCCGGGGTGATAACGACCTCTACTCCATACGCTGCCAAAATTTGTTTGCGCTCCGGTGAAGCGCTCGACGGAAGGCAGAGTTTCACGCGATACCCCAGCGCCGCGCCGATCATCGCGTAGGCAATCCCCGTGTTTCCGCTCGTAGCATCCAGAATTATTTTGCCCGGCTGAAGCGCGCCGGTTCGTTCCCCTTCCTGAATCATGGAATAAGCCGCGCGATCTTTTACCGAACCTCCGGGGTTAAACCATTCAGCCTTCGCATAAAACTTGGCATTGGGAAATTCCGCCCCCACACGTCCCAGACGCAGCAGCGGCGTGTTCCCGATGCGCTCCAGAATGTTTTGCCCGATGCGTCCGCGCTCGCCCGCAATCGCTGCCGAAATCGTTTGTTTGTTCACAGCATTCATATTTGCATGACCACCAAATCCCGTCGCAAACTCGGTTCAAGGTGTAAATGTAGCGCCGGGGCTTCCGCCGACATCGTTACTCTTGCGCCTCTATCTCGGCATCGGAACAACAAATTCAATCCAAGTGTTTAGATGCAAAGAAGCCCGTGCATATTCAACGATTTCAGACCAGTCTAGCAGAATCATTCCGTCTTTCGCTCACCCGCCCGCTCCCAAGCAACGCGCTCGTTCAATTTTTCGCTTTACACAACCCGTGCCAACTCAATACTCTGGACAACATGTGGTACGTCAACAAACTATTCAGTCAAGCCCAAGTCGAATCTCTTTCCGCAAAAGGTTTCCTGGTTCGCAGCTCCGGCGGAGTCGTCCGCATCGAGAAATACAATTGCGGCGCCGAACTTCGCAAGACTGCCGGCGATAATTTTCAGATGACGGAAATTCCGTGCATCATGCTGCAAGGCCAGTTCGCGCTTCTTTGGGACGCTGGCTATCAGAAATTCCTGTTAACCCACGACAAAAGAAAAGTCCCCGCCCACAAAAATCAGCTCGTTGACCTCCGCAAATTCAATGAAGAGCTGAGAACTGCGCTCGGAATTCCTACTTACTACAACGAAGCCATCGGCTCCACTTGCCAGATCAGCATGTACGACCGCGTAAAAGGCCGCCCAGGCGACGTCCCCGATGAAAGCGCGGGGGTGGAAGAAGAAATAAAGCATTAGCCGCGGCAGTTTCGCCGAATCATAAAAAATATCCCTCAACTAGGCAGGTAGCCGTGTTACGAACTCTTCGTCTCTTCCAGCCGCTCCCTCAGTAAAACCGGATCGATCCGATGTTGCGCAAATAAATATCCACCAATGAAAATTACCGGCACATCGTCGGTGTAGCGCTCAAACAGAATGGGATCGTCATCGATATCCACTTCGCGAAGCTTCGCGCCGTATTCAGAAAGCAAAGGCGCCATCACCGCTTTCGCTTCATCGCAAAGGTGACATCCTTCTCGCGTGTACATCGTAACTTCGCGGGGACCTGCTACTGCTAGTCGGCCGCTCTCTGTCCGGCTGTAAAAGTCAGCGCTCTCCTCGTGAAGTAACCCCCTCTGCGCTAAATCCGCCACCGCATCCAGCACCGCTTCCCGTTCAATCGGCGCATTTCCACCCACAAATTCAAATAGTGTATGCAAATCCAGAGAATCCTTTTCCAGTTGATCGTAAGTTGAAAGAATTTTTTTGCTGATGATGGTTTCCATGGTTCGGTGGTTTCGCCTTGTTACGGTTTGATCGTGTAGAATTGCTGAAATGGCCCGATCGCGGGATAAAACGCTCTCGACCGAAAAAGCTCCGCAATCTGCCGGATGTGGCCCAAATCGTGAAAGGCCCACTCGTTCATTATTTGTCCGATTGAAATCTGGCCGATTTTTCCGTGTTGCCCGGTGCGTGCAACCGCATGCGCCGGCACGTAACGAAGCATCGACAAACTGCGGTCGCGTTCGTGGCAGAAAACTTTCAAATGCTCGCGAGCTTTGCCACTCGAGTATTTCCCCGCGGCGTACGCAGCGTTTTGGTCGTAGGGCTCCAACAGCGGATTGTTTTTCTCAATCATTTTCTGTATACGCTCGCGAAAGCCCACTACTTCCACGTCGGCAAGGTGCGCCAACACTTCGCTGATGGACCAGCGATCCATGGATGGCTTCCAATGCATTTGGTCGTCGTTAGCGGACCATACGATTTTTTCAATGATGATAGGCGTCTGCTCCAGCACGGCCAGACCCGGCAACGCGTCAGGACTTGGTGTAGCAGCCATTAGGCCTCCGAAAAATAATCACCTCGCATTTATACCTTAGGCCCTGGCCGAAGTGGAAGAACTGACCTTGTGCCGCGATGGACTGCGTGGTAAACCGGAAAGAGAGGTATTGAGCTTGGCCCAAGTACTTGCAATGGTGGATGACCTTTTTTTTCAGTCCAAAATTATTGAGACCGCTCGTCACGTCGGCGTGGACCTAAAGTTTTGCACCACGCCCGATACCCTGGCAGCCGAATTGTTAAAAGCCACTCCCAATCTTGTGGTCGTAGATCTCAACGCGCGCAACCAACCGCTCGACGCGGTTCAACGCATGCAATCGCTCGCCGCATCCGTCCCTCTCGTCGGCTTTCTCTCGCACATCCAAACCGACCTCGCCGAGCAAGCGCGTGCCGCCGGTTGCAGCGAAGTGATGCCGCGTTCTAAATTCACCAAAGACTTGGCAACCATCCTTGCCCGCGCCAAATCCGAAACCACATGACAAAAAGGTTTCATTCCGCCGCGCTGGCCGCAATCGTCGCTCTTTCGCTGCTCGTTCCGAACGCTCCCAACTTGAGCGCACAGGAACCCTCCGATCCCGTCGCAGCGCTTTCCGCTGCAATCGTAGCCGCCTGCCGCGATAACGAAGCTCAATTCCTGAACTACTTCGCCGCCGATAACGCCGCCGCTTTTCGCGCTCTTCCCGCTGAAGAGCGCGCCGCATTTTTGAAACGCTTTTCGCTTTCCGATATGCCCGGTAAGCCGTTAAGTTCCACGGACCAGCAAAATCACGCCGTGCTTCTTTGCCAAACTCCTAGTGGCACCGTTCAATATCATTTCGGTGCGCCGCGAGTTCACGAAAATCTTGCCTTTATTCCCGTAAGTGTAGTCGAGGGTGAGCAAGCGGAATTCGGGCTAATTCGCGAAAGCGGCGGATGGCGTCTCTTGTCTCTCGGCCTGGTACTGCTGGATATCCCGCAGCTTGCCCGGCAATGGGCTCAAGACGATTTGCGCGCCAGCGAAGATTCCACCATCGACACGCTGCGTAGTTTGGCCGAGGCGATTCAAACTTACAATCGCGCCTTCGGCAAATTACCCGAATCTCTCGCGGACCTCCGCCCTGCTCCGAAAGGCCAAATTTCTCCCGATCAAGCCTCGCTGATAAGCGCCGACCTCGCCGGCGGCAAGCAGAACGGATATGAGTTTCGCTATCGCATCGTGCCCGACCCAGCCGGCAATGACACGAGTTTTGAATTGGCCGCTACGCCCGAATCATCGCAAAAGGGTCGCCGATCGTTTTTTCTCGACGCTACCGGGAAAATTCATGGCGCGGACAAACACGGCACTGTAGCTACTTCTGATGATCCCGTAATCGACTCCGAAAAGTCGCCCTAGCAAGCCGCCTGCTTCGGGTATAATGCCGGTCAGCTAAAAAGCTGGCCTAACTAATCCCTGAGGAGCGTGGATGTCACACTCCAGAGTTCTCGCCGACCGAATTTATCCGACCGAAGGCCTCGCAGCAGATGTAGTCCGCATTGCCGTTGCAAACATTTTGCTCGTGCTGTGTGCGCACATCGTGTTCCCGTTGCCGTGGACGCCCGTGCCAATCACCGGACAAACTTTTGGAGTTCTGCTCGTGCCCGCCCTGCTCGGAGCGCGCCGCAGCGCCCTCACTCTCGGTTTATATTTACTCGAAGGAATCGCCGGCCTCCCGGTTTTTCAGCCTCTTGGGCTGGCGGGCCCGGCACGATTCCTCGGCCCTACCGCTGGATATCTCCTTGCGTACGTTCCCGCGGCATTTATTGCGGGCTGGATCGTTCAGCGCGGTGCGGTCCCGCTGCGCATTTATTTCAGAATCCAATCAAATGCGATAAATCTTCTAATCGCCTTGGCGGCTGGAGAGATAATAATTTTCGCCGGTGGTTGCGCGTGGCTGGCTTCCGTCATGCGTCTCGGATGGATGAACTCCCTGCGCCTCGGCGCTCTGCCGTTTTTGCCCGGTGAAGTAATCAAGATGGCCTTAATCCTGGCCACTGTAGGCGGTCTAGAATTGGCGCGCGCCAAGAATCGGAATCGTGGTCCATTGTCCGAGCGCTAACGATCGCCGGATTTTAGCTTGATTCTGAACTGAACTTTTTGTGCGGAGCTTCCGGCCTTCATAATGTCCACGCAAACCATGCCCCAAAAACAAACTCCCGAAGATGCTCTTCAAGCTGCCAACACCCGTTTTTACACCGCCTTCGAATCTCTCGATCTCGCTCAGATGGAAGCGGTATGGGCGCACGACGAAGAAGTTCAGTGCGTTCATCCCGGCTGGGAACTTTTGCTCGGCTGGGAAGAAGTTCACGACCGCTGGGCCCGCCTTTTCGCTAACGCGCGCCGCGTCCGCATCGCCCTAAGCTCCGTCTGGGTCCGAATCGAAGGCAATGTCGGTTGGGTAGCTTGCACCGAGCACATCACCACCGCGTTTGCCGATGGTTTCGACGACTCCATGGTTCAAGCCACAAATATATTTGTGCTCGGCGAACAAGGCTGGCTGTTGGTAGCCCACCATGCCTCCCCGCTTCCCAATCCGGCTCACTCCACGGTGCAGTAGCCCCCGAATCTTAGATCCGCTATTCGCCAATAAACTGCGGCAAGATTAATTTCACATGAATTTTTGGCCCTTGTGGATTTCCTCTCGACGCCTGTACCCAAACTACCGCCTTATGTTATTCTCTTGGACGAAACATTCGGCACTCACGCCGGAACGTCCACACCGGTTTCACTTTCATCGCGCCGGGCACGAGTATCATTACTCTCTTTCCTAAGCCGATGGAAACGTTTTCCGTGAGCGCCAGGACGGACCAGCATGTCCACACCCGCAGCCCTGCCCAAGACGGCGGAAATTCGCCTCGCGCATTCGCCCGACAGCGACGACGCCTTCATGTTTTATGCTCTGGCCACCGGCAAAGTCCGCCTGCCCGGAGTAAAGTTCAATCACGTTTTGTCCGACATCGAATCGCTGAATCAAGCCGCGCGAAACGAAGTCTATGACGTGACCGCGATCAGCTTTTACGCCTATCCTTTCGTCGCCGACAAATATATTTTGCTCGATTGCGGCGCAAGTTTCGGCGAAGGTTACGGCCCCATCGTCGTCGCCGGCCATCCCATCAAGAAAACGGATTTGGCCGGACGCAAAATTGCTATTCCCGGCAAGCTCACTACTTCCTACCTCGCCCTGAAGCTCTTCGAGCCCAACGTGGAAACAGTCACCATGCCGTTCGATAAAATTCTCGCGGCGGTGCAATCCAAGGAAGTCGAAGCCGGCCTTTTGATTCACGAAGGCCAATTGCTTTTTTCTCAAATGGGACTCCATCGGGTCGTTGACCTCGGGCAATGGTGGCAGGAAAGCACGGGACTGCCTCTTCCGCTGGGTGCTAACGCGATTCGCCGCAAGCTCGGTCCTGAGCTGGGCCGCCAGATCGCGCGCGTCATCCGCGAGAGCGTTTCCTATGCCCTCGAACATCGCGATTCCGCGCTGAATTATGCATTGCAGTTCGCGCGTGACATGGATCCAGTGCTGGCCGATAAATTCGTAGGCATGTACGTGAATCGCTGGACCCTCGACTACGGCGAAGAAGGACGCCGCGCCGTTCGCGAGTTGCTTGCGCGTGGCGAGGCCATCGGCATGCTTCCACCGTCGGTACCCATAGAATTTCTGAGCAGCAACGACGGCGCTACCTCGTCGCATGCCTCGCAAAATCTGTAGTTTCACACCGCTTCGCGATTCACTTTCGCGCCGGTTCCCTCTTCCCTGCTAAAATTCTAGGAGCGCTATTTTCTGAGCTATGAGGAATTTCATTCAACAGGGCTTGGCCCTTCGAGAGCTTTTGCGCGAGCGCATCCTGGTATTGGATGGCGCGATGGGGACCATGCTGCAACAGGCCAATCTCACTGCGGAAGATTTTGGCGGCCCTCAGCTGGAAGGTTGCAACGAAAACCTGGTTATCACCCGGCCTGATGTTGTCAGCACCATTCATCGAAAATATCTGGAAGCAGGCTCTGACATTATTGAAACGAATTCCTTCGGCAGCACGCCTGTCGTTCTCGCGGAGTATGGCCTCGGTGGACGCGCGCGTGAAATCAGCCGAATCGCCGCCTCTCTTGCGCGCAAAGCCGCCGACGATTTTTCCACGCCGGCCAAACCTCGCTTCGTGGCAGGCGCGATGGGCCCCACCACAAAAGCCATCAGCGTCACCGGCGGCATCACCTTCGAACAGCTAAGAAATAATTATCACGAGCAAGCCCAAGGTCTGATGGAAGGCGGCGCGGACGTCCTCCTTCTTGAAACCTGTCAGGACACGCGTAACATCAAAGCCGGCATCCTTGCCGTTCAGCAGCTAAGCCACGATCTTGGCCAACCAATCCCGCTCATGGTTTCCGTCACCATTGAGCCCATGGGAACCATGCTCGCCGGTCAGTCCATCGAAGCCCTCTGGTCCTCTCTCGATCACGTAGATCTGATTTCGCTCGGCCTCAATTGCGCCACTGGCCCTGAATTTATGACCGACCACGTCCGCACATTGCAGTCGCTCACCAGTGGCTTCGTCTCCTGCTATCCCAACGCCGGCCTGCCGAACGAAGAAGGTCTCTATCAGGAAACGCCAACCTCCCTCGCCCAACAACTCGAACGCTTCGTCGATCGCGGCTGGCTGAACATGGTAGGCGGCTGTTGCGGCACGACCGAACAACACATTCGCGCCATCGCGCAAATGGCGCAAGGCAAGTCGCCCCGCCGCCCGGCTGATTCCACTCATCGCGCGGTGTACTCCGGCATCGACGTCATTGAAGCTGAGGAAAGCACGCGTCCCCTCATCGTTGGCGAACGCGCCAACGTAATCGGCTCGCGCCAATTTAAAAACCTAGTGGCCTCGGAACTCTGGGAAGAAGCTACCGAGATCGCCCGGCGCCAGGTGAAAAGCGGCGCGCACATCGTGGACGTCTGTCTACAAAGCACCGACCGTGATGAAATAGCCGACATTCCGCCGTTTTACGATCAGCTCATCCGCAAAATCAAAGCGCCCATCATGATCGATACCACCGATCCGCGCGCCGTCGAGCTCGCGCTCACCTATTGCCAGGGCAAAAGCATCATCAATTCCATCAATCTTGAAGATGGCGAAGAAAAATTTGAACGCATCTGCCCTCTCGCCCGATCCTACGGCGCGGCGGTAATCGTCGGCTGCATCGACGAAGATCCCGTGCAAGCGCAAGCCTTCACCCGCGAGCGCAAACTGGAAATCGCCGAGCGCTCCTACCGCCTGCTTACCGAACGATTCGGAATTCCCGTCGAAAATATTATCTTCGACCCGCTGGTTTTCCCTTGCGGCACTGGCGACAAGAATTACATCGGCGGCGCGCTCGAAACCATCGAAGGCGTGCGCTTAATTAAGAAGCAAATTCCCCACGTCCGCACAGTGCTTGGAATATCGAACGTTTCCTTCGGCCTGCCGCCCGGCGCCCGCGAAGTAGTGAATTCTGTTTTCCTTTATCACTGCACCAAAGCGGGTCTGGACCTCGCCATCGTCAACGCCGAGCGCATCGAGCGCTTCGGCTCAATTCCGCAAGCCGAAAGAAAACTCGCCGAAGACCTTTTGTTCAATACTCCGCCAAAAGCAGTACCTGAGGATCACCCGGAAGCCCAACATCTGCGCAACGTCCCAGCCGACTGGCGCGATCAGTCACCCGAGCAGAAAGCCGCGATCAATCAATTTCATATCACCGCCATCACCGGCCATTTCCGAGCGTCCGGCTCGCGGAAAAAAGAACGTGCTGCCGATCTTCCTCTCGACCAGCGCCTCGCGAATTATATTTTGGAAGGCTCCAAAGACGGTTTGGTTGACGACCTCAATCGCAAACGTGCCGAAGGAAATGCTCCGCTCGACATTATCAACGGCCCGCTGATGACCGGCATGGCCGAGGTCGGCCGCTTGTTCAATAACAACGAGTTGATCGTCGCGGAAGTGCTTCAATCCGCCGAGGCCATGAAAGCTGCGGTCAGCCACCTCGAACAATTCATGGAGAAGGCCGACACAGAAAAGCGCGCAAAAGTAATGCTCGCAACGGTGAAGGGCGACGTCCACGACATCGGCAAAAATCTCGTCGAGATCATCCTGAAAAATAACGGCTACGAAGTGATCAACCTCGGCATTAAAGTTCCGCCCGAGGAATTGATTCGCGCGCATCGTGAACATCAGCCGGACGCCATCGGACTTTCCGGCTTGCTGGTAAAAAGCGCGCAGCAAATGGTGACCACCGCTACCGACCTGCGCGAAGCCGGCATTGACGTTCCTTTGTTGGTGGGAGGCGCCGCGCTCTCCGAAAGATTCACCCGGTCAAAGATCGCGCCGCAGTATTCAACCGCCGTCTGTTACGCGAAAGATGCCATGACCGGCCTGCGCTTGATGAATCATTTGAGCGATCCCGCGCAGCGCCAAGCCGTATTGCGCGAGAACACACACGCCGGAAGCATCGCCATCGATGAACCTGCGCCGCAACCCGCAAGTCCCGCCGGCGAAGAACGCTCGCCGAAAATCCGCACGGATATTCCAATTCCGCCGGTAGCCTACCTCGATCGCAAAGCCCGCTCCATTCCCGACCGCAACGAGATTTGGAGCTACATAAATCCTTACATGATTTTCGGACGCCACATGGGCTTCCGCGGAAATTTCGAAAAAGCTATGAAAGAACGCGACCCGCGCGCCCTTGAACTTTTTCACAGCATGGAAGAAGTGAAGCGTGAGGCTGAATCGTTTATGAAAATTTCAGCCGTGTGGCAGTTCTTCGAAGCTGAACGCGAAGGCAACTCCATCGCGCTCTTCGAGCCTGGAAAATCCTCGCCCATCCACAAATTTCATTTCCAACGTCAGCGCGTCGGCGAAAAGCTCTGCTTGAGCGATTACATCCTGCCGCCAAATTCAGCGCCGTCCGGTAATAATGGCGCAGACCAAAAAGCCCGGCGCGATCATCTCGCGCTTTTCGTAGTCACCGCCGGAGCCGGAGTCCGCGAACGCGCCGAAGAAGCCAAAGCCGCCGGCCGCTATCTTTCCTCCCACGGGTTGCAAGCTCTCGCCATCGAAACCGCCGAAGCCTGCGCCGAATGGCTGCACCGACGCATCCGCGAAGATTGGGGCTTCCCCGATCCGCCCACGATGACCATGGCCGACCGTTTTACTTCGCGCTATCGCGGCAAGCGCTACAGCTTCGGCTATCCTGCCTGCCCCAATCTCGACGACCAGGCCGGCATATGGGTACTTCTGCGCCCCGAAGAAATCGGCGTGCACCTCACCGAAGGCATGATGATGGACCCCGAAGCCAGCGTCAGCGCGCTCGTCTTCCACCATCCCGATTGCACGTATTTCACCGTAGGCGGCCAACCCGAGCCTCAGCAATAAACGCGAACTTGTAGTGTGCGAATGTTACTTGTGAAGCGCGGCTTTGCCGTTTCCGTTCGTCGCGTGAGCCATGATCGACCGCAACACCAGTTCAAACTCGGTTGGATTAGTGCTCTGAGGCATCGGAGCGACCTTTCCTTTTCCGGCAGCCGCGGAAATAGATAATGTCTTCGTCCCACGAGTGGAGATGAACTCTTTTCTCGAATCGGCTTCAAGAACGTTAAAGATCCCGGCTTTGAGCCGCTCAAAAACCTGTCCGGCATCCGCCGACGCGTCAATCACCTCAAATTTATATTCTTCGCTCAGTCGGTCAAACTCCGCGAGCAGCGCCGTCTGATAATTGCAGAAGCTGTCGTACATGTCGCGTCCCGGATAGAGATCCATCCCCGATTCCCAGTAGTCGAACCCTCGCGAAAAAACCACGCGCGGGACAAGCTGGTCGATGCTCAGCCGCAAATAAAAAGTTGCATCCGGTTTCAACGCCACGCTGTAAATGCTGCGAATCCATTTCGAGTCCATGCCACGAACGAACGCCCTGGCCATCAGCGAATAAACATATCGGTCGGTCAGCACGATAAATCCCGCTCGCAAAGCGGGAACTATTCCGTTTTCCAAACGATCCACAAAGTCCGTAGCGTAAAAAAGACTCTGCGTCACGCGCCCAAGATTGTTTCCTTCCTTCGCGCGCCGTATGCCTTCACCTGCCAGAAGAGAGCGCGTCATGCCCGTGTCCAGCACCGCGTGCCCTTGTTCTTCCAGCCACGGCTTCAACAGATTGATTTGCGTCGAGCGGCCAACTCCATCCGTTCCTTCAATCACGATCAACTTGCCGCTCAAATCGGAAATTCGCATCCCCGGCAAGAGCTTTCCATATGTCTGCCTCATCGTTGCACCCTTACGTTCGTTGCTCTGTCGAGATGCGTTTTCGCAATCTGTCTCACTTGCGCTTGCTGCACCTCGATCGGCAAAGTGGCGTCGATCAGCGTCAAGTCAAATTCCGGAATCATGTCCTCGTACTCCTTTAAAATCAGGCCCTGAAACAGCCGGAAACTTTCTTCGGGGTCGTCGCTCAGTTCCAAATCCATCCCCGCTTCGTAATATTTGAATCCATTGCGGCCATCCAGCAGCCTTCCAATCGCCGTCTCCAGCGGGACACGAAAATAAAAAGCTACCGTCGGCTTCACCGCAAATTGGTAAAGGTCGCGCACCCATTCGCGATCCATTCCGCGCGCCACGTCCCGCGCGAAAGCCGTATAGACGTAGCGGTCGCACAGCACCACCGCTCCCGCTTTCAACAGCGGCAGGATGCTCTTCTCCGTCCGGTCGGCGAAATCGGTCGCGTGTATAAGCGAAAACGTCGCGGCCGTCAGCATCTTTTTTTTCTTCCCGAATTTCGTTGTGTCTTTCACCAGCGGAGAAGAATTCCACTCGCTGAAAACCACTCCGTACCCTTTCGATTCCAACCACTTATGCAGCAGGCTCAGTTGCGTGGATTTTCCTGAGCCATCGATACCTTCCACGATGAACAATCGCCCCGGAAACCCATCGTTGCCGTGCTGCTGAGGTTTTGGTGCAGCCGAGTGAGCGGGCAGAAATACTTCAAACGGTCCGAATCCATTGCCAGAAGTAATTTCCATTTTCTACGTTGACCCCAATCTTCTTGTCGCAGGAATTTTGAATCACCTAGACGTGTCCGTCCTGTTTGCGACCCCATAAAATTCATCATTTGGCCGCTCTTTGCATTAAGAATTTCGTAACCCTGTATCGAACTGGAGACGGGCAGCTCATCGCCGCGCCCCCGTCTGCGAACGGAGGTACCCGGGTGCTGTTTGGCAACGTAAACATAACTTTCCCGCGCTTCCAGCCCCCGAATATTGCAAAATGTTCTGCACGAGGGCCTGGAGCGCAGCACCCAGCCTGATACCCCAGGAACACGAATCGCGGAGTCCTATCTCAGAGGCAGTACGCTTCGATGTGAAGTCGAATCGAACGCGCGCGCTGGAGCGGCATGCTTTCAATTAGCGCCGCAAACACGCAGGGGGATCCGATGACTGAGGCTGCCACAAAACAAATCGACCAAGTCGTTGACGGAAAATTCCGGCTCGACCAATTAGTAGGTCGCACTCAACGCACCGCCGTATTCCTCACCGAATACGACGGCCAGCCGGTTAAAAAAGCCGCAATCAAACTAATCCCCGCGGATTCCGTCGATGCCCTCGCCCAACTATCCCGCTGGAAACAGGCTGCAAAACTTTCTCATCCCCACTTGGTTCGCCTGCTCGAAATGGGACGCTGCCGGATCGATCACGCCGATATGCTTTACGTGGTGATGGAATACGCCGAAGAAAATCTGTCGGCGGTGATTGCGCGCAGACCTCTCGAGCCGGACGAAGCTCGCGCCCTTCTCGGCCCTGTCGTTGACGCGCTTGCCTACATTCACACCCAGGGTTTCGTTCATTGCCGCCTGAAACCTTCGAACATCATGGCCGATGACGATCTTCTGAAAATTTCAAGCGATGGACTTTGCCGCATCGGCGAATCCAGCGGCAGTCCGGGAAAACCCGGCGCTTACGATCCGCCCGAAGCATCCGGCGGAAGAATCTCTCCTGCCGGCGATGTTTGGTCCCTGGGCATGACTTTGACCGAAGCGCTCACCCAGCGCTTGCCTGTGTGGGAGAGAACTAACCAGGCCGAGCCCTCGTTGCCATCGAACCTGCCGCCGGAAATTCTCGATTTGGCGCGGCACTGCGTGCGCCGCGACCCGCAAATGCGCTGGACTGTTGCGGACATCGCCGCCCGCCTGCAATCGAATTCGCCAGCACAGCCAAAACAGATGCTTCCGAATCCCCAGCCTTCCTTCGCTAAGCCAGGTGCGATTGGTGCAGCGGTGTTAATTGTTCTTGTGCTGGTGGCCATTCTGTTCGCTCCGCGCCTTTTCAAACGCTCTTCGCAGACTCAGCCCGCCCCTGCAACCGCACCTGAGCACGCGCCAAATCAATCGCCAACTCGGTCAACGACTCAGCTAGAAGCTCAGAAAAAATCCGTGCCGCCGTCCGCCCAACCTCTCTCGTCCCTTGCAACGTCCCCAACAGCTCCGCCGGTCGCGGCGACGTCGCAGAATCCTCCTCCCATCGCGAACTCGACGCCCCTGCAGCAAGCACCGCAGCCGTCAACACAGCAGTCCGCGGCGAGTTCCCCTGCGAATTCCGTCGATAAACGCAGCGAGAAGTCCGTGGTGTCCAGCAACCCCGCTCTGTCGCCGACACCAAATCGATCTGAGTCACCCTCGTCCGGAACAAGCAACGGTATGGCGAGCGGCAAAGTAGTTCGGCAAGTCTTGCCCGACGCGCCGCAAAAGGCCCGAGACACCATCCGAGGCAAAGTCAGGCTCAGTGTGAAAGTAAACGTGGACGAATCCGGCAATGTAACCCAAGCAACCCTCGCCGCTCCCGGGCCAAGCCAATATTTCGCCGACCGCACACTTCAAGCCGCCCAACTCTGGAAATTTGCTCCTGCCAAAATCGACGGCCGCAACGTCCCAAGCCAATGGCTCCTCTACTTCGAAATCGATCCCGCCACCACCACCGTCCACCCCAAGCAAACCGCCCCCTAGCAATAAAGCTAACTGATGCCGCCCCGATTGGAGCTGGCGACCGCGCCCCGGTCTTCGTTCCGCTCGCAATCAACGCGAGATGTAGCAAACCTTAACCGTTGCATTAACGATCCTGTCAGCTATATCTCATCGACAACATGTCGGGTGAGGCAAGTTCGGAATTGGCGTAAGCCTCTGGAGAACTTCGAATCTATGAATTATTTCAAGTTTTCCATCATCGTCTGCGCAATTTGCATGGTCTCGTGTTCCCGCAGTTCCGTGTCTTCCCCGTCCGAAGGGCCGGTTGTGCCTTTGTCTTTTCGTCCTATACAAATCGTCAGCTCAAACGGCGCGATCTGGATTGCGGGGACGGACGAATCGATAGCAACTTCCAAGGACGGAGGCGCAACCTGGGAACTAAAACACGGCAACAAAGGCGGCGAGGTCCTGGTGGACCTCGGCTGGTTGAATGCGAAGCTAGGTTACGCTGCCGGTACTCGCGGACTCTTCTTGTGGACCACTAATGGAGGAAATAGCTGGACTCCGCGCGCGGGAGCTACCGGTACTACGTTGGAAGTTTCCTTTGGCGATGAACAGTCTGGGATTCGAGAAACGGATTCTACCGCGGAGTTCACCACCGACGGCGGTGCGCACTGGGCCGGGATTCCTGCACTCAACTCGTACAGACTCGTCGAAGGAGATCAAACAATCCTGAATGTTGTGGCTCTCGATTCCACCCGCATGGCCGTGTCAGTACGGCGTGACGATGACAACATACTGGTATTCACCACCGACGGTGGTAAACGATGGGTGACTGTCCAAATGCCCCAAATGCAATTCACTCTCATCGGTAAAGACGGCGAGTACTGGGCGACAGGACGAAAGAATGACGAGAACGTTGTTGGCAAAGATGGAAGCGGGGCAAAAATAGAGTTTCGCCTCATTACACATTCCCGTGACGGCGAAAAGTGGACGAATCGTCCTACAGTCTCCGTTGATCTTGGTCCCTGCAATGCGCAGGGATGCTTGTTGTGGGACGGAGTCTGGTCAGATCCCGTCAGCGGGATGCCCCCCTATTGGGTCTTCCCGCCTCGTAGCAGTTGGGGCTCAATGACATATAAGTGGGCAGCCGCAGCCGGTCATATGTGCACGCTCGAATCCGATTTGGTTTGCACGAATTCCACAAGCTCCACAACAATTCCATCAGAACCCAAGCCAAGCAGCGGTGCTACGATCGGTATCGTGGGCAATGGGTTCGATCAACACGCGCTCGGAGAGCGATGCTTATCCTGTCCAATCCCGGTCGTTTTGGATCCTGACTGGCCGGAGCAATCGGGTGGAAGCGACGGATTGGTCAGATTTGTCGTTCGCAGGAACGGAACCGTCGACGACGTACGAGTGAGTCATGTAAGCGGAGGCTGGGTAATCAACCATGAAAACGGCTTGCTCCGGCAAGTAGGAGTGACGAATTGGTTTGACTCCAAATTTGATGCTCCTCTAACTCGGGCTGTCCAAAAGTGGGTAGTCCAACCAGTTGTGGATGGCAACGGTGCAGCCGTCGAACAAGAAGAACACGGTGTCCTTGACTTCATCGTTGTGAGGCCATCTGAAAAGAAGTAGCGGGCTTCAGTTGTTTTCTTCTGTACGACGATTTCTCCCGTCTTCTGACTAGCGCGTGGTCAGGCCGCGTTTCTTTCGCCCCTCGATTCTCGAATCTCGCATTTAGATTTCACCCGTTCGATTGCATTCCCTTGCTTCTCGCGACGGCTTCTGATTACACTTCAAGTTTGTAGTGAGAGGAAAAGATGCGGCTGAGGACGATGGGTCGTGGCAGCGCTGGAGTGGGTTGATAGCCAACCGCGAAAAATCTCTTGGTCCATCACGCAAAGCGACCTCCGATCAAAAGCCCAAAGGTTGAGCGAAACCAGCCCTTATTTCCGCGAGTTAAATCGCCAAATTCCGGAACTAAAACGTCCTGTAACTCTCAGAAAACAAACAACGACGAATTGCTCAAATCGCCAAAAAATCCAATTTTGCAAAAATCAAATTCCGACCCAACAACTTCACGTTTCATCCAGAACCGGTTCATTACCCGAAGAGAGCGACCCCCGCGTTTCTAATCGCGGACTGACGATGCGACGAGCATCGGCATTCCGAGCGAGCAACGCGAAGCGAGGAATCTGCTTTGCACTTTCTAATCGCGAACTCTGGGGATTAGGAATTCTGCAACTTGCTGAAAACAAAAGCCGGCGACGCCTTCTAACCGCGAACTTTGAACCAAACCACCGAGCTGATTTCCGATCTTTTGTCACAGCCCCCTCTTTACCCAGAAGAACGAAGGGCTGGCGGGCGGAGTTTCCTTTTTCGCCCGGTCCGTTAGAGCGAGCAGCCCAACCCGGAAAATCATCCCAACGGAATGGCTGCTCAAAATGAGCGCGACTCCCGGCCTCTATCTTTCGGGCACGGGCAGCTACCCGCGCATAGGCGATACCCCCGAATCGCAAGCCCTCCGCCGAACCATTGCCGCGCTCGATCGCGGAGAACGATCCCACGCCGATCTCCTCGACGTTCAAAACGAAGTCACCCGCCACGTAATCGCCGAGCAAGTAAAAGCTGGACTCGACGTAGTCACCGACGGCTTGATTCGCTGGTACGATCCCATCTCCCACCTCGCCGGCAAATTGGACAATATTCAAATCAAAGGCCTCGTTCGATTCTTCGATACCAATACTTATTTTCGGCAACCAGTCTTCGTCGAAGCGCCCATAAAACGAGGCAATCTGCTCGCCGGCGAATACAGCTTCGCGCGAAATGCCCTGGGACACTTGCCGACTCCGCAAGGCAAAGCCGGAAAGCTCAGCATAAAGCCCGTCCTCACCGGTCCTTACACCCTCGGAAAATTTTCCCTGAGTGAACAATCCGGCAACGGATCGTCCGAAACATTCTCCTCGCTGGAATCGCGCGTCCAAGCCTACGCCGAGATTCTTGCAAGCGAGTTCGAACCGCTTTCCCAAGCGGGAGCGGAACTAATTCAAGTCGATGAGCCCGCCGCGATTAAATACCCAGATGACTGGGCGATTTTCGAAGCCTCGCTAGCCCTCTTAGCGCAAGCCCGCGAGAAAATTGGAAACAGCGGACGCAAACTAGAAATTGCCCTCTACGTTTACTTCCACGATTGCGCGCCGCTCTACGAAAAACTGATGGCTCTGCCTGTCGATATCGTCGGCCTGGACTTTACGTATTCTCCCAATCTTGTAGACATCGTAGCGTCAGCCGGCTCCCTGAAATGGCTCGGACTAGGACTCATCGACGGCCGAAATACAAAATTGGAAGATCCTGCGCACACCGCGCGCCAGGTTGAACGCATGCTGCCCAAAATAAAAGACCAACGCGCCTTCCTCGGGCCTTCTTCCGGCCTCGAATATCTCCCCGCGATCGCGCATTTGCAAAACTAGAATTACTGTCGAAAGTTCGCGCGGAGCTGGAAGGCCAAAAACGCTGATGAGCCGCCAAAAGTTGGAAAGTCTCGGTTTGAAGCTACCCCTGTTCCCCACCACTTCGGTGGGCAGCTTCCCTAAACCGGATTATTTGGCGAAGGCTCGCACCGAATTTAATAGAAAACAAATTTCCGAAAAAGACCTCCACGATCTGGAGCGCAAAGCCACTGCATTCTGGATCGAAGAACAGGAAAAGCTAGGCATCGACGTACTCGTTGACGGCGAAATGTATCGCGGCGATATGGTTGCGTACTTCGCCGAGCGCTTGCCCGGCTTTTCCATCAGCGGCTTGGTCCGCAGCTACGGAAATCGTTACTACCACAAGCCCATAATTTCCGGCGAGGTCGAATGGCGCAGCCCCCTGACAGTGGACTGGTGGAAATATGCGCAAAGCCTTACAAAAAAACCGGTCAAAGGAATGCTCACCGGCGGCTACACAATCATGGACTGGAGTTTCAACGAATTTTATCCGGACCGCCGTAGCGCGGCTCTAGCGCTGGCAAAAGCGGTCCGCAAAGAAGTGGAAGCGCTTATCGCTGCGGGCTGCAAAATCATTCAAATAGACGAGCCCGCTCTTCCCGTACGGCCGGAAGAACTACCGATTGCGCTCGAAGCAATGGAGCTCACCACTAAGGACCAGAACGCCTACTTCATCACGCACGCTTGTTACGGCGAGTTCGACAAAATTTATCCCGGCATGCTCGACCTGGCCGTGGATAATTTTGACCTGGAAATGTCCAACAGCGATCTGGACCTTCTCGACCTTTTCCGCCGCCATCCCTTTACAAAAGATATCAGCTTCGGCGTTGTGGACGTCCATTCGCATCGTACGGACAGCGCCGAAGTCGTTCGCGAACGGATCGAACAGGCGCTGACCATTCTTCCCAAAGAAGGCGTCTGGGTGGACCCGGATTGCGGCCTCAAAACTCGCACCGTAGAGCAGGCCATCGAGAAACTTCGCGCCTGCGTAACCGCCGCTAAATCATTTCGCAACGCCTAGCGGTAGTGCTAGCATCACACGATGCGCGAAGAATTTTTCGATGGTGAAATGGACTGGAACCCCGTCCGGAGCCGCGTAGAGCGCGTCAAATAAAAAAACCGTGACCGCCGAACCCCTTCTCCCCGAAATTGTTCCACCGCCTCCCGGATTAATGCGCAAGCGCCGTCCGATATGGATGTGGCTCGCGTTCGCGCTTCTTCTCGGCGCGCTGATCGCCCTGGTGCTGGTTCTCTTCATCTCCGATTGATCACTCATCTAATGACAGAATGTCATCCGGACTATTTTGGATCTGTCCAAAAGATTGTTCTCACCTTAATCTTTCGGGCCTATTGACGGAACCAAATTTTCCGTCGACCATAGTAATTCTTTGCTACGAACCGCACGGGAGCTGAATGCAACGCGTACTTTCGACCTATCGCTATGTTAACCAGCCGTTGGGAGCTGCGTTGCTGGCCGAGATTTCTCAAGCTGGAATCACGAGCGTTGAGATATTCTGCGCTCCGCGGCACTTTAACTACCGCGAACCGCAAGCGGTCCGCGAACTCGCTGACGCGCTTGGCGAATATCGTCTGCAATTGCATTCCTTGCATTCGCCCACGGAACGCGACCTTTCTCCCGGACGCGAAAGCGGCCTGCCCATATCGATTTCCGATACCGAGCGTATACGGCGCCTCGACGCTGTGGACGAAGTGAAGCGAACGCTCGAAGTGGCGGAGCGAATCCCTTTTCGTTTTTTGGTGCAGCACATCGGGCACGGCCGCCAATCCGCGGACCCGCGAAAACTAGACGCTGCTTTCAGCTCGCTCGAACATCTCTGCATTTTTGCCAAAGCACGAGGCGTAACGATCGCGCTGGAAAACACGCCTAGCGAGTTGGGCGCGCCGGCTTCGCTCCAACATTTCATCACCGACACTCACCTGCACGATTTGCGTCTTTGCTTCGACATAGGCCACGCGCATATGGAAGAAGGCGTGGAGGTGAGTTTCGACATCATGCGCGAGCGCATTGCAACCACCCACATCCACGACAATCATCGCGAGAAGGACGAACACCTGCTTCCCTACGAAGGCACCATAAATTGGGACGCCGGATTCGCCGCAATCGCAACCGCTCCGGAACCGGTGGCGATCGTGCTGGAACTGAAGGGCCGGCCGAACAGCGGCCCGACGCTCGAACAAGTTCGCGCGACATTTGATAAGCTGGAAGAGAATTTTGAGGCCAAGCGCGGGCGTACCTCGCGTTCCTGAATCACGAAAAAGAAAACTGGCAGGTAAATGACTCAGCCACAGCAAGCAGCTAGAACCATCATCACCATCGAACATGCCGGGGAGCACGTCGATAGCACGGTGACAATTCAAGGCTGGCTTTACAACCAGCGCGAATCCGGCAAACTTCTTTTCCCCATTTTTCGGGACGGCACGGGCGTGATCCAGGGCGTCGTATCGCAGAAAGAGCAACCGGAAGCATTCGAGGCGCTCAAGGGGCTCACGCGTGAATCGAGCGTAATCGTCACTGGAACGATTCGCGCCGAAGCGCGCGCCACCGGCGGTTTCGAAATGCACATCAGCGGGGTCGAAGTAGTTCATCGCGTGTCTGATTCAGAGCCTTACCCGATTCAACCTAAAGAGCATGGCGTGGATTTTCTTCTCGACCGCCGCCACCTGTGGATTCGTACGCCGCGGCAGGCGGCGATTCTTCGCATACGTGCAGAAGTGGAACGCGCTGCGCGGAATTACATGGATAGCCAAGGTTACACGCTCACGGACGCGCCGATTTTCACTCCTGCTGCTTGCGAAGGGACCTCCACTCTTTTCGAAGTGAATTATATTGACGATCAGAAGGCGTATCTGACGCAATCAGGCCAGCTTTATGTGGAAGCCACGGCGGCCGCGCTCGGCAAGGTGTACACGTTTGGCCCGACATTTCGCGCCGAAAAATCGAAAACTCGCCGGCACCTAACCGAATTTTGGATGCTGGAGCCGGAAGCTGCCTACGCGCACCTGGAAGACATGATGCAGTTGGGAGAAGGGCTGGTAAGCGCCGTGGTGCAATCCGTTGTCAACAATCGCCCTCGCGAACTTGCTACAATTCAGCGCGACGTTGCGAAGCTGGAAAAAATCATTCCGCCCTTCCCACGCGTGACCTACGACGAGGCGATCAAGGTTTTACAGAAGGCCGGAAACCCCGCGAAATGGGGCGACGACTTCGGCGGAGATGAAGAAACCATCATCTCCAAGGAATTCGATAAGCCGGTCATCATTCATCGCTACCCGACAGCAATGAAAGCGTTTTACATGGCCACGGACGAACAGAGGCCGGAGCTGTCTTTGAGTTTTGACATGATCGCCCCGGAAGGATACGGAGAAATTATCGGAGGCGGCGAGCGCCAGTCAAATTATGAGACGCTGTTGAAACGCCTTCGCGAGCACAACCTGCCGGAAGAATCGTTCCAGTGGTACCTTGACTTGCGTCGCTACGGCAGCGTTGCGCACGCCGGCTTCGGACTCGGGCTGGAACGTACGGTAGCGTGGATTTGCGGAACGGAGCACATCCGCGAGGTGATTCCCTTCCCTCGGATGCTATATCGCGTCTATCCTTAGTATTCCTTGGCCCTGAATCGAGGGCGCGAAAGACCACAACAAAATGCCAGAGAAAATAAGAATCATCGGCGTGCCGATGGACTTGGGACAAAGCCGCCGCGGTGTGGACATGGGCCCGTCGGCGTTACGCGTGGCGGGACTACATGCGCGGCTCAAACAGCTTGGCCGCCAAGTGGAAGACATCGGCAACGTGGACGTCCCGCAGCCCGAAGAACAACCCTACGGCGAAAAGCGCGCCAGATATCTCGACGAGATTGCACAGGCCTGTAAGGGTCTGGCTGATGCTGTTCAAAAGACACTCGATGAAGATATGGTGCCGCTCGTTTTAGGCGGCGATCATTCCATCGCGGTGGGAACTACGGCGGGCACGGCGGCGCACTTCAATAAAGAATCCAAACGCATCGGAGTAATTTGGCTGGACGCGCACGGCGATATGAATACGCCCGAATCTTCGCCATCCGGAAACGTCCACGGCATGCCGCTCGCTTCGATCATGGGATACGGCCCTCCGGAGTTGACGGAACTTGCCGGTATCAAACCTATGGTTGAACCGCGCAACGTGGCGCTGGTTGGTATACGCGATCTCGACGCCAAAGAGCGTCGCCTGGTGAAAGAATCGGGCGTTCATATTTTCACCATGCGCGACATCGACGAACGCGGCATGCGCGAAATAATGGCGGACGCTCTGCGATTTGCCGGCGACGATACTGCGGGAATTTCGGTGAGTCTGGATATGGATTTTGTTGATCCTACCGATGCTCCCGGCGTTGGAACACCGGTTCGCGGCGGCGTCACATATCGCGAGGCGCACCTCGCTTTGGAAATGATTGCTGATAGCCGGTCGATGGTTTCGTTTGAGCTTGTAGAAGTTAATCCAGTCATCGATTTACATAACACGACTGCGTTACTCGGAGTCGAACTCGTCTTATCGGGGCTGGGAAAGAAAATTCTGTGATCTTTGCGCGGCTGAAGGCTAGGCGATATCGTGATTTCCAATAAACGACTACGTGTGGGTGTGCTCTTCGGCGGACGCTCGGGTGAGCATGAAGTTTCCCTCGCTTCTGCGGCATCGGTAATCCGCGCCCTTGACCCCGAAAAATATGAAGCTGTGCCAATCGGCATTTCGAAAGAAGGCCGTTGGCTAGTGGGACGGGGCGCACAGGACCTGCTTCCGGATGTATTAAAATCGGGCGATCGCGTCATTCTTCCGTCCGATCCCACCGCTGCCACATTGGTTCCCCTCGTCCCCGTTGCGGGGCGCCCAAGCATTATGGTCGATGTAATCTTTCCGGTCCTGCACGGCACTTTTGGAGAAGATGGAACGGTACAAGGGTTGATGGAGCTTGCCGGGTTGCCGTATGTGGGAGCAGGCGTTCTGGCTTCGGCCGTTGGCATGGATAAGGATGTGCAGAAACGGCTCTTCGAGCAGGCTGGATTGCCAATCGTCCCGTTCATGACTGTGCGGAGGTCTGAGTGGGAACACAGACATCCGGCAATATTGAAAGCGATTCAAAAGACTTTCCGTTCCCCGTTTTTCGTGAAGCCGGCCACGCTCGGTTCTTCAGTCGGCATGACGCGCGTGAAAGCGGCCAACGAAATTTCCGCCGCGATGGACCTGGCGGCTGAATTCGCATTGAAAATAGTGATTGAGCGTGGCATCGCCGGGCGTGAAATCGAAGTTGCCATACTCGGCAACGATGAATTGCGCGCTTCAATTCCAGGAGAAATTGTTCCGCATCGGGAATATTACGACTACACGGCAAAGTACCTCGAGGGAGGAACAGATTTACTGATCCCTGCGCCTCTGAACAAGAAACAAATCAAGACCTTTCAGGAGTACGCGGTACGAGCTTTCCGCGCGATCGATGGAAGCGGAATGGCGCGTTGCGATTTTTTCCTCGAGCGCCGCAGCGGCAAGATTTTCGTCAACGAGTTGAATACGATTCCCGGGTTTACATCGATCAGCATGTATCCGAAATTGTGGGAGGCTTCCGGACTTCCCTACACGAAACTGATTGACCGGCTGATTGAGCTTGCTCTTGAAATGCATGGCGAAAGATCCCGAACCAAATACTCCATTGAACTTCCCGAGGGCGTGGGTGGCGCCCTGACCACGCAGTAACAAATCGCCACTCGCAATCGTATTAGTCCACGAAGGGTGCCATAAAACGGTGACCTTTTGAGTTGCTATATTCGATGGTTGCGGCTGACGGCAACCCTCATTTTGCAGAACTTGACAGGCGGAGAACATTTCAATTAAACTAACCAGTTAGTTAAATAATGCAGTGAGACGGTACCTGAATGCCAGCAGGACGAAAGAAAGTAAAGAATCCGCTGACCGCAAGGCGCATCCTGGCCGCGGCGGAAGAGCATTTTGCAGACCAAGGAATGGCCGGCGCGCGCACGGAAGAAATCGCGGCGGCCGCCCATGCCAATAAGGCGATGCTCTACTACTATTTCGGGGACAAGAGCCGCCTGCATCGCGCGGTGATGGAAAATCTTCTGCGGCAACTTCGCAATGCGGCGTTCGCTCCGCTAGCGGCTAAGACCAGTTCGCGAGACTGCTTGATCGGATGGGTGAACGGTTACTTCGATTTTTTCGCGACACATCCAAATTATCCGCGGCTAGTTCAGCGAGAAGTGATGGACACCGCGCCGAAATTCGAGTGGATCGTGCGCGAATATTTCCGGCCGTTTCACAAGAGGCTTAGGAGCCTGATCGAAGAGGGAGTGGCTTCAGGGGAGTTTCGCGAAGTGGATGCGCATCAAACTGTTTTCACTGTGCTGGGCATGACTGTTTTTTACTTTGCGGCCGCTCCGGTGATGAGCCAGGTGTCAGGCCGCAACGTGCTTTCACCGCAGGCGTTGAAGGAGCGAAAGCACGCGCTTCTTGACTTTTTGGATCATGGACTAATGCGCGTAGAAAAGAGGCAGCGATGACTGGACGCAAATTCCTGATGTTTATCGCAATGATTTTTATAATTTGCGGCGTGGTGTATTACTTCACAACTCCGCAAGGAAATGTTATTCCGCTGATCGGCGTGGTGGACGGAAATGAGTTTGTGGTCAGCTCGCAAATTACTGGACGCATTATTAATTTAACGGTGGACGAGGGCAGCTCGGTGAAAAAAGGCGATCTGATCGCTGAACTTGACCCCGCGGAGTTAAACGCAAGTCTGGCCGCCGCGAAGGCGAACGTTATTAGTCTGGAAGAACAAGTGAACGAAGCAAACCATAACTACTCGTGGATGGACAACCAAACAGGCGCATCGGTGACCGAGGCCAAGGCTAGAGTCATCTCCGCAGACGCACAACTGGCTCCCGCGCGGGCGCAACTCGACCGCGACCAAGACGACCTCAAGCGCATGCAGCAGCTATTCGCGAAGGGAGAAGTTTCGGCGCAAGACCGCGATCACGCTGAAGCTGCGGTGAAGATTTCAAAAGCGACGGTAACGGCGTTGGAACAAGCGGTAAAAGCTGAAGCTGCAGCACAAGATGTGGCGCAGGCGAACAGAAAACAAGTGGATGCGCGCAAGAGCGCGATCAACACGACAATGGCGCAGTTGGAACAGGCGCGCGCTACCGCGGCGCAGGTATCCGCGCAACTCAGCTACACGAAAATTTACGCTCCGATTGACGGGATCGTGTCCGTACGAGTGGCCAAGCAAGGAGAAGTTGTGGCGCAAGGCTCGCCGATCGTGGTGGTCGTGGACGTCGATCATCTGTGGGTGCATGCCGACGTAGAAGAGTCCTACATCGACTCCGTTTCGTTCGGACAACAATTGCGAGTAAAGCTGCCTTCCGGAGACATCATCGAGGGGCCCGTGTATTTCAAGGGCGTGGAAAACGATTTCGCAACGCAGCGTGACGTGAGCCGCACCAAGCGTGATATCAAAACCTTCGCTATCAAAGTGGCTATTCCAAATCCCGGGCGGCGACTATTTACGGGAATGACGGCTACCGTGCTGCTGCCTCCGCCAGCGAAAAAGAGCTGGTTCGCGCGATTGTGAAGTAAGTCTGGAACAAATGGCAAATTCAATAGAAGTCGACCATCTTACGAAAAAGTTCGGGGATTTGGTGGCCGTCAACGACGTTAGCTTCAACGTCGCGCAGCAGGAGATTTTTGGTTTGCTGGGACCGAACGGCGCGGGAAAGACCACGCTGATCCGAATGATGACCACACTGACGCCGCCGACTTCCGGCACCGCTCGAATCGCGGGACATGATATTCGCGAAGATGCTAACGGAGTGCGCTTCGCCATGGGAGTGATTCCCCAGGCGCTGACTTCCGATCCCGAACTTACTGCCGTCGAGAACATGGAAGTCCATGCGAAACTTTACGGAGTGCCTCGCCAACAACGCGGCCAGATCATCCACGACTTGCTCGAATCGGTAGACTTACTCAAATTCAAAGACGCCTTGGTGCGCACTTTTTCGGGCGGCATGAGGCGGCGGCTGGAAATCGCGCGTGGGCTGATTCACTCCCCCAAGATTTTGTTTCTTGACGAACCCACGACCGGCTTGGATCCCGTTTCTAGAACGAATGTTTGGCAGATGATACGCAAGTTACGCGAGCGATCCGAGCTCACCATATTAATCACTACGCATTACATGGAGGAAGCCGACAAGCTTTGCGACCGCATCGCAATTGTCGATCACGGAAAGCTCGCCGCGTTGGACACGCCCACGCGACTGAAGGACAGCATTTCCGGCATCGACACGGTAGAGGCTGAGTTCGAGAATGCGCCGAGCGATTGGATTTCCCAGCTACAGGCGCTGCCGCACGTTACCGGCGTAACGCAGCGCGAAGACGTCGTGCATATTACTTCGAGCGACGGACCTGCAACCATTGCGGCGCTGATGGATTCGACCCGTTCGAAAGGCGTCGGCGTGAAGAGAGTTTCCGTGCAAAGTACTACGCTCGATGATGTTTTCGTCCATTACACCGGAAGCGATTTGCGCGATGCATCGAACACCGGAGCACGTTACGACATTGGCCATCTTTATCGCTGAGCGCAAAGCACTCAGGTATTCAGCGGAGAGCGCAAGGGCATGAATTTCAACCGCACATGGGCGCTTATCGAGCGGGATCTGCGCAAGTTTTTTCGCAGCCCCGCGCTGATGATGACGTCCATGGTCTTTCCACTAATGCAATTAGTGGTTCTCGGTTACGCGTTTGGTGGGAAGGTCACGGGCGTTCAAGTAGCTTTCGTGGACATGGATCATTCGGTTGAATCGCTCAAGGTTCGCGAGATGTTCAACGGAATTGCTGCAAACGCGCGGACTTTTCATGTGATCGATTACGATTCGGAGCAAAAGGCTAGTGAAGATCTGCGCAACGGCTACGTCCGGGCAGTCGTTTACGTTCCACAAGATTTTTCGCAGCGTTATTACCATCGCGACCGTCCACGAATCGCGTTTATGGAGGACAACACCGACCAGTTCATATCCAGTGCGATTCTGGAGCGGGTGCAGCAGATGGTGGAACAGCTCAACGCGCCCGAGGTGGAGCCACGGCTGGCTAGCCAGATTCAATTGAACACGGTGGAGATCTATCCTTACATCGAATACATAAAATATTTGTTGGCGGGCTCAATCGCGCTTTCGATATTTGTGGTGGCCATGATCGGCGGCGGAATTACTTTCATTGATGACAAAGCGCGCGGGCTTCACGAAGGATACCTGGTGACTCCGATTAAGAAAACGGAATTGGTCGGAGGGCTTATCGGCGCGGGCACGATCAAGGGCCTGATGGCCGGCATGGTCCTTACTGTAATTGGTGGAATGATTGCTGGAATTCCGCGAATTTGGGATCCGGTGCGTTTATTTTATCTGGCGCTCGTCGTTACTTGCGCAGCGATCGCAATGATGAGTTTTATGTTTTTGCTGATGGTTCGCGTGGACGATCCGCTTGTCCCGCGCGCTACATTCGGCGTCCTGAACACGTTGCTGTTCTTCCCTTCCGGCGCGGTCTATCCGATTCAAGCCTTTCCTCGCTGGCTTCGCTGGATCGCTGTGATCGACCCTTTCACGTACACGGTACACGCGCTGCGAAATCTCACGCTGAAAGGCACCGGCATTGAAGGAATTTACATGGACGTGATAGTTTTGTTGGGTATTTCAGCGGTGATGATTGCGGGCTGCCTGATACTATTCAAACGCCAATTGTAAGTTCCAAGGAGCGTTCGTGGGCCTTTTTGATTCTACGGAAGAGCATCCGCCATCGAAGGTGCTTCGTTACATTATTACGGGATTGGTTTCTGTTGCGCTTATTGTGGCCTTCGTCGCATATCAGCTCCGCTTTCACACCGAAGAAAAAACAATCCGGCATTTCATGGACGCGGTAATTGCGGGACGTATGGAGGAGGCGTACCGGATATGGAAGCCGTCGGAAACGTACTCCTTCAAGGATTTTCAGGAAGACTGGGGGCCGGATGGATATTACGGCCCTATAAAAAGCTTCCACTTAGAACACATGGAAAAAACCAAGCCGAATGCTTCCGGAGTTGTTGCCACCGTTGAGCTTAGCCCATACCAGCCGTTCCCGGAAGATAACGATGCTGCAAAACAAAGTAAAACTAAGGAAGTGAAAATTTGGGTGGAATTTAAGGACCAGTCGCTAGGCTTTCCGCCGTAGAAGCGGCTAGCCGATGTTCGTCATCGACCAGCCGCTTTACTGAGCTTCGATTTTCGCTTCGTCGATGAGCATCACTGGAATGTCGTCGCGAATGGGATAGACGCGCCGGCAAGCGGAACACTTCAGTCCACTACCGTCGGAGGTCAATTTCACGGGCGTTTTATCCAGCGGGCAGACCAGAATGTCGAGCAATTCCTTCGAAACAGCCATCTTTCCTCCGTTTTTTCTTTGGCGCAATGTAGCAGAGCTTAGCGATTCAGCGCAACCGCGGCATTTCCGTTGGATCAACCGCTATCCAGTCTTATTTTCTTGCGCCACCTGTTCCACTTTCAATCCCAATCTGCCGGCCCACTTTGCGCCAGGAGCGAGCTCGATCGGCCATACAGCCATGATTTGCGAGCCTTGATAGATACGCTCAAAGCCTTCTTCCGATTCTGAGACGCTCTCGATTGGCGTCACCCAAAAATCCTGCGCGTTTGGAGCGCCGAGGGTCAGACTTACTCCTTGCCACTCATCCACCATTCGCAACTCGGATGCGGGTGTGGAGGCACCCCAGCGAAGCGGGTAGCGCTGCCCATGCGTTTCAAAATAACGGTCCGGCGCCGAAGGAGCCAGGAAGTTGATGACCACCTCGATTCCTACGAACATGGAAGCTGCTCCCGGCGCCGTGCGCTGCAGGATAACGTCGCAGATAATTTCGAAGCCTTGCGGGAGGGTTGAAAACGAAAAGATCTTTTCAGCCGGCCAGTCGTTGCTTTCTTCCGCCACGAACGTGGCCTTTGTGGCGGAGACATCCGTGGGACGATATCTGCCGCCTGCTAAACCTGCGTTTTCTTCCAATCGAACGGTCGCGCAATCTTCGTAATTCCTGTCGCGGCCAAATAGTCTCAGACGAAAGGCATTCTGCGGCCAACGGTCGTAATGGAGAAAGCGCTCGAGTCCAGCTTCTTTCGTGCGAGTTTGTTCGTGAATGGATTGGACGCCGGGAGCCTTCTTCGCAGAAAGATTCTTCAAGGCCGCGTGATAAGACTCCGGCCGGCGGCAGAGCGAGTTAATCAATGTAGCATTCGATTGCCGGCAATCGAGCGCGGAAATCGTGGCGCCGTCGTCAGGGCAAAGCAGAACTGCATAGCGATCCGAGCAGAAATAGATTTCTTCGCGACCATCGGCATTAAAATCGATGGATTCTACGGTGGCATAGCGACGTCCGCGATGTGCGAGGCCGTCCGCTATAGTTTCAGCCTGCACCAGAGAACGCCAAAGCGCGGTGCGTAAATGAGGAGAATAGAGGCCGCCGAAAACTCCGTGCCAGTACGCGTCGTTGCATTGGCTTCGCAGCACGAGCGTCTTGGCTTCCTCCCGAGCAGCACGAGAGGATTTGTTCGGGCGGCTGATTTGCTCCAAACGGCGAACCTTGGCGGAAACGTGCTGCATTTTTTTGTGCAGCAAGTTCGATTCGCAATATTTCGAGAAGAAATTCCTCCAAATGCCGCCGCGCAAGAAAGGCAATTCGGCGGGACGATTAGCGAACTCCACAGTCAAGGCGTGGTAGCGGTTCCGCGCCGGCGTGGGCAGAGACCATTCCATCATCTCGGTGTAGGAAGCGGTGGGAAGATCCGCACGTCCCAATGACCCGCGCGAACTTACAGCGTCAATCGGCGTGCTCGTTTCCAGCCAATCGGAATTGCGTTCGAGGTCGATGAAGAAATTCTCAAGCCAATGATCGCGATAGCAAAGATCGTAAGTCCCGGGCCAAACGCCAAACTTCTCCATGTCGTCTCCCATTGCGACGAAACCGCCGGGATGTTCCGCGGCAGCGCGACGTAAAAACTGGGACGTTTCTCCGGCTCCCCGAAATGGAATCAGATAACGTAGCGCTTTCAGACCCGGCAGAATCTTGACTGAGCGGCATTGATCTTCCGCAGTGAAATATCCAAAGAGCTGGTCCAGCTCAAACCCCGCGCCGAGGAAGTGATTGTCATCAACCAGCGTATATTCAACTCCTGCCGCCGCGAGCGACGAGGGCAACTGCGGTTCCCATACGCGTTCCGCGAGCCACGCTCCCTTTGGCCGCCGACCAAAATGGTTTTCAACATAGTCCGAAAGCCTGGTGATTTGCTCGAGGCGGTCTTCCGGCGGAATTACAACCAGGATCGGCTCGTAGAACCCCCCACCGATGATCTCTATTTGTCCACGCTTTACCAGCGTAAGAAACAGTTCAAAATATTCCGGGTGCGCGCGTTCCAGCCATTCGAGCAGAATGCCCGAATAGTGCAGTCCCATGTGAATCGAAGGATGGAGTGCCAAAGTTTCAACAAACGGCAAATAGGAATGTTGATAGGCGCGCTCGATTACGTCGTCGAAATTTCCGACTGGCTGGTGCGCGTGAATGAGAAGGGTAAGCTGAAATTTAACCAATCTCGAACCTCAATCGAAGCTAACAGAATAACCTGAATCAGAAGAACTTCACAGGCAACAAGGGGCGAACGTTAGCGTGAATTTCTTCAACACCGTAAGGTAAACGTCTCTGTTTAGCGCGCGCGGCAGATTCCGGTGCGCGTCGCTGACGCTCCCGCCAAGAGTGTGAGGCGTTCGCTAAGCCGTTTCATCGCCGTTTCTGCGGATGTATCAGGCACGCCAGCGGGTATGTACAAAACGATGAGAATATCGCACGCACTTTCGGTGATCATAGTTCGAGTCGAGTCGCTAATTGGACTGCCGAATGGCCCTTGGGGATCAGCGAGGAGCGGACGTCCTTCAAGATGCCAGGTCTGCTTGCCAATACCTTCATACTTCTCGCCCGAAGCGCCGTGCCGCAATTCTACCGGAGGCTGAATCTGCGAGCGGTCGTAACAACCGAAGGGCCAACCTGTCTCGATCGACCCTAGATTTCCAATATCAACGACATTTGAAACGCGATAAAGGCCCTTCCCTTGCACCACGCGGCGGAGCAGAGCTTCCGAAGACGGACGATATTTCGAAGGGTCTATTCCCCAGACGCGAAACATTGTACGAACATCGCGGACTGATTTCTCCTCAGCCAAGGATTCCAGCGTGAAGTCGCGCCGTTTGCGCTCGCAGCCCTCAGCCAGCAATTGCTTTGATTCTTGATTGCCAGGCGCGACATGTATTCCGTCGGCCTCAACCGCGCCAAGTTTCACGCCCGGCAACTGAATATTGATTTCCATTTGCCTGCTGGCTCCCGATAGCCTGCTATGATATTTCGCTGCATAAGAAGTTTAGCGAGAAAAGAACATTCACGCGATGGCATCCATGAGCAAGGAAGAAAAATTTCAGCGCGGCATCGCGCATTTTAACGCGGGAGAATTTTTCGAAGCCCATGAGGTGTGGGAGGAGATCTGGCTTGAGGAAGCCGAGCCGGAAAAAACTTTTCTGCAGGGAATTATTCAAATCGCAGCCGCGTTTCATCACTATTGCAGGGAAAATACCGATGGGACCGAGACTCTGCTCGGCGCCGGCATCGTCAAACTGTCGCGCTTTCCCGCAAGTCATCGCGGTCTTGCTGTCGAGGAGTTGCGCACCGCGGCGAAGCAGTGGGCGAGAAATATTGGCAAAGGTGAAAATCCAAAGCGATCGGAGATTCCGCGATTGCGCTTCAGTGAAACTCATCGAAAATTTGATGGCTCGAAATCTAAGGATCGACGATGAGTTGGCCCTTCATCGATTTGTGCTCTTTTCCGCACCCCTTGCAGCACGTGTACGTATAGGTGCCCGGCGTGTCGCCCACAACATCAATCGGAAGAGTTTCACCTTTTCTGAGCTTCCAGCAGTCTTCACCAAATACGAAGTACAAGCCGGGTGGGGTTGCGTTTGTGGCGCCGTCGGGGAAAGGGTTGATCCTGAGTCCCAGCGTAGAGTCAGGTGCGGTCACGTACAAGCGGACTTTCTGGCCAGCCTTGATGTGAATTATCGTCGGATCAAACTGAAAATTCTTCGCGGTTAAGGTAACACTCTTCGCCGGCGGCCCATTGTCATCATGGGTTACATGCTGCGCGTGCAAGCCAGTCGCAAACGAAAATAGTAGGACGATCGCTGCCGTAAACGGGACAACGAATTTAGCTTTCAAACTTTCTCTCCTTCTCAAGCACTTTATTTTTCAGCGACGAGCGTGTTCCCGTCAACCCCGGAAGAACTCGTAGTGTATCAGCGAGTGTATGCCACGCAAGCGCGGATACGATTGACACATGCGGAGGGCTATGAAACGCTGAGATAACGTTGATCGCACGGGTTGCCGCCCCAGCAGCATCGAATCAACACAGAGAGTTCGGGCAAGGAGAACATAAATGACGGTTGAGCGTGAACAGATCATGGACGCGTTGAGGCAGTGCTACGACCCCGAGATCCCTATCAACATTGTCGATCTGGGGCTTATCTATGACGCGCAGACCGATAGCGAAGGTAACGTCGCGGTGAAAATGACGCTGACGACTCAAGGATGCCCCTCTGCCATGGCGATCCCGGAACAAGTTCGGTCGCGGATTGCCTCGATTGCGGAAGTGCGCGACGTGAAAGTTGAAATCGTGTGGGAGCCGGCATGGGATCCGAGCAGGATTACTCCTGAGGGACGCAAAGTGCTCGGCCTGGAAGCCTAACCGTTCCACCAACAAAAACGGCGGACCGAATAATCCGCCGCAATGAACCCCGCGCTCGCCCGGCGAGTGACCCTCTTCTAGGCCTTCTTATTCTTGTACCAATCCGCGTTGATCGGTGTGAAGCCAGCCCACTTTTCCGGCAAATCTTCCAACGCGAAAATCGCAGTTACCGGGCATACCGGGACGCAAGCTCCGCAGTCAATGCATTCATCGGGGCTGATATAAAGCATTTTCTCGGCTTCGAATTCCGCCTCGTCTTTGCGCGGGTGAATGCAGTCCACCGGGCAGACGTCAACGCAGGCGGTATCTTTTGTGCCGATGCAGGGTTCAGCGATTACGTAGGCCATTTCCCTTTCTCCTCAAAGCGTTCACTTTCCCGGAAAGCCCGGGAGTATTGCCAACAAACGTTATGCATTTTTTATATCACCAAATAATAGCAGGTACAAGCGCAGGGCATGGTCCTTATCTTGTTCCTGTGCAGATGTTGGCGGCAAGGCCCAGAACCGTTAGAATGGCGAATTGAGGACGGTGGCATTTGAAACGCAGACAGCAATTTTCATCCCTGATCTTCGCTTTAGGTTTGCTATTTCTGCTTACTTCAGTTGATCCGGCGCGCACACAAAGTTCGACGGCGAAAACCACATCTGTCACCGCTCAATCCGCGACGAAGGCGCCTGATCCGCAAGTGATCGACCTGGCAGGCTATCAGCAACTGCTCGCGAAGTATCGCGGGAAGCCGCTGGTGGTAAATTTCTGGGCTACCTGGTGCGAGCCTTGCCGCGATGAATATCCGCTGATCGTTGAATTGGCCGCCGAATTTAAACCGCAGGGCGTCAGCGTGATTGGCATAAACATGGACGACGATTCCGACATGAATCTGGTTCGCCGGTTCATCGCGCGCACGCAGCCGCATTTTCCCAATTACCGTCAGAAACCGGGAATCGATCTCGACGGGTTCTACCGCGGCGTGAATCCCGCCTGGAATGGCACGATGCCGCAAACGATTTTTTATACGCGCGACGGGCGCATCAATCTATATTTTTTAGGTATGCGTCCTCGCCCGGTTTTCGAACAAGCGTTCCGTGACCTTCTCCCGAGGTCCGCTGCGCAAAATAAATCGGTCGCCGGCCTTACTATGGGCGGTCGAAGTTAAATTCATAACGAGGGAATCATTCATGCTCGAAACGCGAGGAAATAAACTGACGTGGCTCGGTCACTCCGCTTTTCGTATTACTACGCCATCCGGCAAAGTAATCGTTATCGACCCTTGGGTGCAAACGAACCCGATGTGTCCCAAGCCTCTAAAAAAGTTCAGCCGTATCGACGCCATGCTGATTACACACGGGCATTTCGATCACATCGGTGACGCAGTGGCGCTGGCGAAAAAACACAAGCCGCAAGTTGTGGGAATCTTCGAAACCTGCGCGTGGCTGGAATCGAAAGGCGTGCGCAATACGCATGGCATGAATAAAGGTGGAACTCAACGGGTAGGCGAGATTGAGGCTACCATGGTTCACGCGATTCATTCCTGTGGAATTCAGGACGGCAAAAAAATCGTTTACGGCGGAGAAGCGTGCGGCTACATAGTTCGTCTCCCGGGCGGATTTACGATTTATCATGCCGGTGACACAGCCGTTTTTGGAGACATGAAAATTATTGGCGAGCTCTACTCGCCGGATGTGGCGCTCGTGCCGATCGGTGACTACTACACGATGGACCCGCGGCAAGCAGCCATGGCTATCCGCCTGCTCGGCGTCCGGCACGTAATTCCGATGCACTTCGGAACGTTTCCGCTGTTGGTAGGCACGCCCGATGAACTTAAGCGGCTGACGAAAGATATTTCGGGTCTTGAGATTCACGACATGAAACCGGGAGATACGCTCGGTTAGACGTTTCATTCTTTCCTGGGAGAGAAACGAATGCCTGGTATTTTGAATGCAAAGGTCGAAGAGTATCTCGCGGATCTATTGCCCAAGCGTGATGCGGTCATTTCAGAAATGGAGCGCTACGCCAAACAGCATGACGTGCCTATTATCGGTCCGATTGTCGCGCGAATGGTTTACCTAATGGCGCACATTTCCGGAGCCAAGCGGATCTTTGAGATGGGTTCGGCCATCGGTTATTCCACGATCTGGCTGGCACGCGCGGCGGGCGCGGACGCAGAAGTTTATTACACAGATGGCGATCCTGCGAACGCCACGCGCGCTCGTGGGTACTTTAAGCGCGCCGGAGTTGAAAAGTGCATTCAGATTATGACCGGCGATGCGGTGAATTTAATCGATCAAGTGCCCGGCGTGTTCGATCTGATTTTCATCGATGTAAATAAACACCAATATCCAGAGGCTTTGCGCAAGGCCGTCCCGCGACTGCGCTCGGGCGGATTGCTGCTCACGGACAATGTACTGTGGTCCGGCAAAGTTACGCGGAAAACGAACGATCCGCAGACACGAGCGATTCAGCAGTTCAACAAGCTCATATATTCGTCGTCCGAACTTTTTCCCATCATCATTCCATTGCGCGATGGTGTCGCGGTTTGCCGCAAATCTTAGAGGTCGGCACCCGCCAAACTTTCTCAATCATAAATTCGGTTCGCTGGCGGTTCGGAATTAGGAAGAGGATGGCTGCGAACTTCTCGGGAGCAGGTTGCGCAAAAAGAAAGTTAAGTTTGCAGGACGTTCGGCCAAGCGGCGCATGAAGTAAGGAAACCAGTCGGTACCGTAGGGGATATAAATTCGTAGACGGTAGCCTTCTCTGACAAGCTGTTGCTGCAGATCCGTGCGAATCCCGTAAAGCATTTGAAATTCAAATTGTTCCCGGCTGATATTTTTCTCGCGAACGAACGCTTTGGTCGCGTCAATCATGGCGGGATCGTGGGTCGCGATGCCGTGGTAAATTCCGCTTGGCAAAATTAGTTTCATCAATTTCACATAATTAGCGTCTACATCGGCCTTTTTCGGAAATGCGACGTCCGGCGGCTCTTGATACGCACCTTTACACAAGCGAAGCCGACAACCCGCCGCCAGTAAGTCCAGGATGTCTTTCTCCGCGCGGTATAAATAGGCTTGCATCACCGTACCTACACCGGAGAATTTGGCGCGAACCCGCTTGGTCATTTCCACGGTGCGTTCGGTGTAGGCGGAGCCTTCCATGTCGATGCGCACGAAATTCCCGTGGGTCGTGGCGTGCGCAACGATTTTCTCCAGAAGTTCCTGGCAGAGGGCTTCGCTCAAGTCGAGGCCGAGTTGGGTGAGCTTGAGCGAAACGTTGGCATCGAGCTTTTCGCGCTCAATCCGTTCGAAAATCGAAAGGTAGTTTTCCGCCGCTCGACGCGCACCGGCTTCGTCTGAAACGTTTTCTCCGAGCAAGTCCAGGCTGGCCAATCGCATTTCACAATTCACGTTGCGGGCCGCTTCGACGGCATCATCCAGAGTTTCACCCGCGACAAATCGGCGCGCCACACGGCGGCTCACTGAATTGTTCATGATAAACGGCGCGAGACGCTTATTCTCGGAGAGATGTAAAAGAAATGAGCGCATCAGAAGCCAACTTGCACCGACATGCCTATAAAAAGCGGCCGAAAGATTGTGGCGCGGAAATTATCCTGCAAACGAAGCGAACGCACTACTTTGCGAGCCTGGCAAGGAATTTTTCGGCATCGATGGCAGCCATACATCCTGAACCTGCAGCGGTGACCGCCTGCCTGTAATGGTGATCCTGCACGTCGCCGGCGGCGAAAACGCCCTCCACGTTCGTCTTCGAGCCGTCATGCGTTAGCAGATAACCCGCCTCATCCATCTCTAGCCGGCCTTTGAATACTTTTGTGTTGGGATCGTGCCCAATCGCCACAAAGACTCCCTCGGTAGCCATGGTTTTCTTCTCGTTAGTCTCCACGTTTCGAAGCGTGACCATCTCGACCGATTTCTTATCCACGTCGTGAACTTCGTCAATAACGTAAGGAGTAAGCATCTTTATTTTCTCGTTTGCGCGGGCGCGATCCAGCATGATTTTGGTGGCGCGAAATTCATCGCGCCGGTGCACGATAGTCACGGTCTTGGCAAATTTTGTGAGGAAAGTAGCCTCCTCCATTGCTGTGTCGCCGCCGCCGATTACCAGAATGTCGCGTCCGCGGAAAAAGTAGCCATCGCAGGTGGCGCAAGTGGAAACCCCGTGCCCGAGCAGATGGCCTTCAGATTCGATTCCGAGCATCCGCGCCGAAGCGCCGGCCGCAACGATCAGCGCCTCACATTCGTAGCTTTCTTTACCGGCCTCAATTTTAAAGGGGCGCTTGCTCAGGTCCACCGAAGTCACCGCGCCTGAGCGGAACTCGGTCCCAAACCGTTGCGCTTGTTTGCGAGTATTCTCTATGAGTTCAGGTCCCAGGATGCCTTCGGGAAACCCCGGAAAATTTTCGACCATGGTGGTCAACGCGAGTTGCCCGCCTGGCTCATAGCCATCTAGAACCAGCGGCTTCAAATCGGCGCGCGCTGCATAGATTGCAGCGGTAAGTCCCGCGCACCCGCTTCCGATGATAATTACTTTATGCACTGAATTCTCCCCGAATGATGGTTTGCAGCCGACGGTGCGACATGCCAAAAGTTTAATTGTATCATTCCATGTCCACTGTGCCATGGCCGCGGTTGCTCGCGAGCGACAGTCTGACTGCGGTATATTCGATCAATATAGCCGCCGGCTAATGGCGATCTGGCAAAGAAAGCATGCCGACAACCGCGAAGCTCTTCCAACTTCTCAACGAGGCCATCGTTTTACTTCTCGGAGCGCTTTTAATTCTGCTAGCTATTTCCGGACGTGTGGGATTGCCGACGCGCCCTGCGGCTTTGATCGCTCTCGGAGTTGTTTTTCTTTACTGGGGTGCGCGAGCATGGGTGCGTCGCGAACCTCCCTCCCATCGCATTCCGGCCAAAATACGCGCTGGCTCGCTTGTATTGGTCGGCTTACTTGTTCTGGGCATTTCGCTTTTTCCTTTGCGCTATATTCCGTTGCTTCTCGGAGGTGCGGGAATGGTTTTAGTGTTCCGCGGGATTTTCGGTGTCGTCCTCTTTGCGCGAAGCAAGGAATTGAAACCCCAAACGTAAGCTCTTTCGTTACGAAGACGAATCTAGTGCTTCGCTCTTGTAACTCGACCGTCTTCCGGATAACGTCAGCCTCATCAATTTAACCCTAGCCCGTCTTAGGCAGGAAATACACCCTGCCCTGGATAAAAACAAACGATAGCGTTAAAGAGGATCAGACTATGCTGAAAGAATTCAAAGAATTCGCGATGAAAGGCAGTGTGCTGGACATGGCGGTCGGCATCATCATTGGCGCCGCTTTCGGAAAGATCATCACCTCGCTGGTAAGCGACGTGATCATGCCGCCGATTGGACTTATCGTCGGACGAGTGGATTTCTCCAGCCTTTTTCTGAATCTCTCCGGCACGCACTACGACTCGCTGGCGGCAGCGAAAGCTGCAGGTGCTCCCACGATTAATTACGGTTTGTTTCTGAATGCCACGGTGGATTTTTTGATCGTGGCCTTCGCGATTTTTCTGGTAATCCGCCAGGTGAATCAGTGGAAAAAACCGGTTCCGGCCGCGGCGCCGGCAACCAAGGAATGTCCCTATTGTTTTTCGGCAATCCCGATCAAAGCCACGCGCTGCCCAAATTGCACTTCAGAACTTCGAGCGTGAGAATTCTGAACGCGGCCGGGCTTAATTCCGAAATCTGATCAGTTCAGCTTGGGAGGTAAATCTAGCTGGCCTTCCGGAGGATTCAGCCGGCCTTCCGGGGGGTTCAGACGACGCGACTGAATTTCACGAAGATGCTGGCGAAGCCGTTCAAGGACTTCGTCACCTCGGCCCGCCGCAATTTCCCGCTCTAATTCGGTGAGAGCGAAATGGATGATATCGTGGTGGTGCAGTTCCTCGCCCGGAAGTTTTTCGCTGAACTGCAGCCACATTTTGTGCAGCACATCGATTTCTTTCGGCGTAAGGCGCGGCGCGTGAGGCCCGAGATAGAAAATGTATTCCTGCCCCGCGGGCGTGAAAATTTCCAAAGTCAGACGAGGTCGAGGCTCCGGCATACGTTCCCAGGCTAACCCAATCTCGCGTGCCTGTTCGGTGACGGGCATCTTAGACGAGCTGCCGCTGACGATCGTGCTCGATTGAAGATTCATCGCCGTGCGCAAAATGCCTTCCCACAAATCGTTCGCCGCAGCTACCGCCAAGCGCACCGGCTTGCCTTCTTTTTCCGCGATGGCCAGAACTTTTGTGAACAGCAATTGCTCGATGGTGCTGAAGAGCTGATCGGCATCCAGGTCGTATTCTCCGGAAGCTGCGCGGCGAAGCATGCGCACGTGCAACACTACGATTTCCGCGTCAAGTCCCTTTACTCGTTTCAAAGCCGCTTCCAGGTGATACAACGCGTAATACGTGCTCACTGGAACAAGAATGTTGCCCGGAGCAACGCCCACGCTCGTGGGAGTGAGCTCAGCTTCTTTTGTAAGATTGAATTGATCGAGCTCTACGTGCGCGGCGCCGGCTTGGCGCTTGTGCATGCGATGCTCGGAAATTTCGAACACAGTAAAGAGAATTAGCGTAAATGTGATTCCCGCCATGGTCGCATCGGGCTTCGTAAATAAATTGATCACCGCAATCGCGAACAAGACCAGCGTGATGAGTCCCAAGCCGACGGGAACCTCCACGCCGAAAATCACCGGATTCAACGGCACGCGATATTCGCGGTCCTGCGGATGCGTATAACGAAGCACCAGAACTGCGATGCCCTTCATCGCAAAGCTCCAGATCACGCCGAATGCATAGAGGTTTCCTAGGAAAGTTACGTCGCCGCGGCTGGCCAGAATGGTGATGATTTGAAACGCCACCACCATGTTGATGATGCGATGAGTAGTTCCAAATCGCGAATGCGGGTGACGGAACCAATCGGTCAGCACACCGTCTTCTGACACACGGTTAAGCACGCCGTTGGACCCGACAATTGCAGTATTGACTGCTCCCGCAAGAATCAGCACGCCGACAACCACGACAAACACATGGAACGCCAGCCGTACGGGAAAGCTTCCTACCAGGTGCATGGAGAGTCCACCGATCAAGTTCTCGGTGAATTTTCCGCGCACGTTGTCGGGAATAATCATTACCGCAAAGAAGGAAACCAGCGAAGTGAACACCAAGCTGTAAATGAAGATGATCAGTCCCGCCTTTTTCAGATTACGCAGCTTGGGATGCTCGATTTCCCGGTAAACCTGCGCGAGCGACTCTTCGCCGCTCATGGCCAGCACCGAATGCCCCAGCCCTACAAAAATTGCAATCAGCGTGATCGCGTGCGCCCATTGATAGCGATCGAGCCATCCAAGCGATCCCTTATCGAGCTTCATGTTCTGCGGCAACGGCGCCGGAGGAAGGTGCCAGCCACCACGAGCGTACAAGGTGTAGAAGCACCATCCGATCAGGACAATCACCATGACGGTGGTGAGCTGCATGATGCGCAGCGCTTTTCCGCTCGATTCCGGAACGCCTTTGATATTTTCCCACCAGAAATAAAGTGTGATTAGGATGGCAACTGCGGCCGCGGTACCGTTCACGTGAAGATGAATCGGAATATGCGCGAAGACAAATAGTTCGTTCAGCACACCGACGAAATATTGGCCCGCGGAAACCCCGCTGATCGGTCCGGTGAGCACGTAGTCAAACATCAGCGCGGAAACGGAGAATTTCGCCAGCGTCCCGCCCAGCGCCTCTTTCACCACGCGATACACGCCGCCACGGACGAACATGCTGCAGCTTTCAACGTAAATCGCGCGCACAGCGTAAGAGAACAGCATGATGCCGAGAATGAACCACGGAGCCGTCTTGCCGATGAATTGCTCTGCTTCGCCGCCGGCGTAATAGGCCGACGACGCAAGGTCATTTAGAACGATCGCCGCGGCCCGCCAGAAAGAAATAAATGCCAGCATGGCCGTGGTGGCCACGAGGACCTTCGCTACGGGACGTACCCTACCTGGGGTAAAAATGTGGCCGGTGGAGTCGGATGACATACGTTATGAAGTGAGGTGAAGAACTATACGTTGAATCTGACGCAAAAACAAAGTGTTGCTTGTTTCAGATTTCTTCCACGCAAAAGCGCCCATACAGCGCGTCGTAGGGATTTGCTTCAGGAAGCGTTTTCTTTTGCTGCGGGACGAAACTCACGCTGACACGCTTCACAGGGACAGATTTCGCGCAAATGTTCAAAGCTGTAGATTCCGGTTGCATGGCTATCGGAAAATTCTATCTGCACGGCGTAGTTCCCTACTGCCGTTGCGCTCTTGGCCGTTACGCGAGGCTTAAACATCGGCAGCACGGCGCTTGGAGCGTTACCGGCGCTCGAAGAGGCTACTCGTGCTTTCTTCTCGCGCTCGTCATTGCACAGAGCGCACGGACAATTTTCCCGCAGGTAAGGGAAATCGAAGTGGCTCGTGTGGCTGTCGGACCATGTAACGTCAACGCCCTCGCCCGTTGTGACGCGCACTTTCACGTCCATCGGTTTCTTTCGCACATCGTGTGGTATCGGCATTGCTCCAATTCTAGCAGAGTCGTGCCAATCCCTTTGTACTCCTGCCAATTGATATGCTGCGCTACCAGATTTTCGAAGCCGGACCTTTCTGAGCGCCCGAGTTTGGATCTGCGGATGATCCCGCGCAGTTCAAATATTTATACGCATACTCGCCTTATCACAACGTGAAAGCCGACGTGAAGTATCCTGCGGTCCTTTTGATCACGGGCGATGGAGATACGCGCGTCGCGCCGCTGCACGCGCGCAAAATGGCCGCGCGCCTGCAAGCGGGCGCTGCTTCGGATCTTCCAATTTTATTGCTCTACGATACGAAGTCGGGGCATTCGCAGGGAGGCTCTCTTACGAGGCAAATCGAAGAGGAAACCAACGTGCTTAGTTTTTCCTTCCTGGAACTCGGAGCGAAAGCGGATTAGCTCGATTACTTGCGACCTGGCTACCGGGCAGTTATCTGTAAGCGTTCCGCGAGCCATCATTCGAAGGCGTGACTTTCACCAAGCGGCCGTGTGCGAATTCGATGCGGCGATCCGCAAGATTTCCGATGGCTGGATCGTGCGTCACCATCAGGATCGTGTGTCCCTCGCGGTGCAACTCTCGAAAAAGCTGAATTACGGTCTCTTCATTCGCCTCGTCGAGATTTCCCGTGGGTTCATCGGCCAGAATGAGTTTCGGATGATTGATTAGCGCCCGCGCGACGGCCACGCGTTGCTGCTCGCCTCCGGACAGCGCCCCGGGGAGATGCTCGATGCGATCGGCCAATCCTACGCGTTCAAGCGCTAGCTGCGCTTCTTTTTCATCCGTGGTGCTATGAAAGTATTGAGCCAGCATCACATTTTCAACCGCCGTCAGATATGGCACCAGATGAAATTGTTGAAAAATAAATCCGATCTTTTGCGCTCTAAAACGAGTGAGCCCGGATTCGTCCAGCCGCGCGACGTCTACTTCATCCACTATCGCCTGCCCTGAAGTGGGCGTGTCCAGTCCGCCTAAAATATTAATTAGCGTCGTCTTTCCTGAGCCCGAAGGTCCCATGATGGCGATCCATTCGCCTGCATCCACGTTGAACGAAACACCCTCAAGCGCGTGCACCTTTCCGAATTCTTTGCGGAGCTCTTCGACTTGTACGAGCGTCGCCACTATTGCTCCCGAAAAATTATGGCCGGTTTCACTTTGCCCAGCAGCCGCAATGGAAGCGCTCCCGCAAGTGCGATGGCCACCATCAGAATGATCGTCAACGGGAAGATTTCCCAACGCGACGAAATTGCCTGGCCAAAAACACGCTGTCCCATCCAGCGAGAAAGTTCCAAGCCTAAGATCGCACCGATAAATCCGCCCGCCGCGCCCAACACTCCCACTTCAGCCATGAATAATGTAACGATGCGCCCAATCGATCCGCCGAGCGCCTTCATCAGGCCCACGTCCTGCCGCCGTTCCATGGCCAGCGCCGCCATCGTTCCTAGAACGCAAAGGGCCGTCAAAACGGAAATCAGCACAATCATGGAAACGATCAGTAAGCGGATGCGGCTTAGCAAGTCGCCCTCCGCTTCTGAGATTTGGCGAATTGGTTTTACGTCATAAGCCGGCAATGCTGCGGCGAGCCGCGCGGCATAATGCGAAATAGCCGCGGTCGTTCCACTCACGCTCAATTGAGCGAAGCTGATTTGTCCGGGAAGGCCTGCGAGGTCTTGCGCTTCTGCCAGCTCCACGAAAACCTGGTTATCTTCCGCTCCGCCCGCGTCTATGATTCCGATCACCTTTAGCTGGGCATTTTTTCTCAAGTAGATCAGATTCAGCGAGCTGCTAACAGCGAGCTTGAGCTGCTGCGCGACATTACGCCCAACTAGGCAGGCGGTTTGTTGAGCCTTGGACGGTTTCCACGCGCCCTCAATCCTCCAAGCCGGCTCAAGCTTCGGCAATTCTTCGAGATGGGTCCCGGCGATTACTAAGGGCGTGTTCCGTGCGCTCCCGACGACGTAGAGGAAGGGTGCTGCCGCAGCGACGTTGGGATCTTTTACGCTTTGAATCGCGGCCGATACATCGCTCTCGCTCATCACTTCGGCTGGGCTACTGCCGGTGATTTGCGCGTTGCGCGGTGAAATCAGTAGGTTCGCGCCCAACGTGCGAAATTCCTGCGTGAGTTTGCGTTCGATGTCAAATTCAAGATTCAGCAGGGCGGAAACCACCATGGCGCAGCTAACCAGCGCGAGAATGGCCACCGTTAGTCTTCCACCGCTTCCGCGCAGAAGTTTCCACAGCAGGCGCCAAAACATTATTCGCCCCGCAGAATGGCTGCGGGATTGAAGTGAGCTGCGCGTCGCAGAGGAATCAAGCTTCCGGTAAAGGCCACGATCGCGGCGAGGCCAAGAACTACGGGAAATAAAATCAGCCGCGGCGACACGGGCATGCCGAAGATGCTGGAGCCCAGACTGCGGGCCAATAGCGCCCCTAGCACGAATCCAACAGAAGCTCCCGCAACGGCGAGCAGCAGTTGTTCCGCCAAAAATATTCCGGCGACCACTGTGTTGGTAGCTCCCAGAGCCTTCATTACGCCTACTTCTCCTCGCCTTTCGAGCACGGTGGTCGCTGATGTCGCCGCTACGGCCAAACCCGCTGCTATCAAAGCCGTGAGCGTAACAATCCACAACAAAGTGCTGACACGCGACAGGATGTTTCCTTCCGTGTCGGCCACGCGGCGAATCGTGCGCACCTCTGTGCCGGGCAAAACGGTCTTGATTTGGAAAGCAATCGAAGAAATATAGGGGGAGCAAAACCAGCGGTCGTATTCCGTCGGCGTCATCTTCAGCGGATCGCGCTCAGAGAACGCATCCGCGGGTTTCGTGAGCGCGCTTACGAATAGCTGGCGAAACTTCCCTGGATGCCCGGATATTTTTTGGGCAATTTCCAGGGGTGCGAGAACAGCTTTATCTTCCGCGTCGTCCGTGGAAACGATACCAACCACTTCAAGAGGCGTTCCCTTCGCAAGCGTTGAGTGGTCCTGGACGGAATCCCCACCCGTTTCATTGCTCACGTAAATAACCTTCCCCGGAACTATTCCCGGCATGGTTTGCGCCAGCGCCGCTCCGATTACGCATTCGTTTGCGCCATCGCGAAACCAGCGGCCGCGAATTTTCCACCAGGGATGCGTTATGCTCACCCCAGTCTTAAACGTTGTTCCATCCGGCACCGGCACTTCTTTTGCATTCCATGTGCCGATCAGCATCGTGCGCGCGGGTGCAGCGTTTTCAGATTGTTGTATCGAGATCGGAACATCCAGAAACGGAGTGAACCCCAATACGTTGTGCCGCCAGAATATCGTCTTCAGCTTTCCGAGATCGGCTTCGCTCAAATACGCGCCTTCGTTCACCGGACGATAATCCACGCCGCCAATTTCCACTGGAAGCGTATCGGACTGAGGTGTAACGAGTAAATTCGCGCCAAGGCTGCGAAACTCTCGCGCCAGCCGGTCGCCCACTTCCAGCGCAATGGTCAACGTTGAAGTCGCCACCGCCATGCCCACCACCAGCGCGGCAGCGGTAAGCAATTTGCGGCGCGGATTACGAACGAAGGATTCTCTTACCAGGCGGCCGAACATTTGTTAGGAGTGAATCCTGGAGGCGGAATCGGCCAGCGCCGATAGATCCACAACCACTTCTCCCGCTTGAACTCGGGATGTCACGGTGATTGGGTTGCAGCCGCCCGATTCACCAATGGACGGTATATAAATTGCCGCGGCGCAATTTCGGCAGATCACGTTCTGGCCTTCCTGACGATATCCCGCCCTGCCGCAAATCTGGCAGGCATCCAGCGCCGTGGCATAGTCGCCATTCTGCTTGTGAATCACCATAAACCGTATGACGTTCCCATTCACGTCAGCCGTGTAAAAATGCAAGCTCGAATCGGTAAGCTCAGAAAGCGGAATGCGCACCTGGCCATTTTGTGCCACCAGCGTCTGCGCTGGCGAAGGCGCTGCCGCCGAACGCGCGTACACATACTCTGCTGCAAACGACAAAACAACCGCCACGCACAGTACCGCCGCAGCGAAACTCCAACGCCGTTGCCTGCGAAATTCCCATTCCCGCATCCGCCGTTCCGCCGGGTTCGCCGGCTCTGAGGGCGCAGGCTTTTTCGCGCCAAACCACTCGCGCAATACCACCAGCGCCGCAACTCCCAGTATCACCACGAAAAAGAAAACCTCGTTGCGCACGATGGGACCAATCGTCGCCATTTCTGTTTTGCTCGACGGAATCCACATAGCTTCGCTTAATTCGTGCACACCGGTAAGCAAAAGCTGAAATGCCACCACCATCAAAATCGCGCTGGTGGCCGTGAAAAATCGATGAAGCGGAATCCGCAAGGTGCCTTGAAAGAAGAATAGACCCACGGCAATCGCTATCGCGATTCCGAGTCCGGTCCCAATCCATACTTGCACGCCTGCGCTCGATAGCTCCACGGCGCGCAGGATTAAAACCAACTCAGCTCCTTCACGCAACACCATCAAAAATACAAAGAATCCGATGCCCCAGCCGGCGGCCCGTGTAGACTTTTGCGCATAGCTTTCCACGCGCTGCTCGATCTCTTTCTTCAAGTGGCGCGCAACACGATTCATCCACACAATCATGGTGACCACTAGAACAGCGGCGGCCAGCATCAACAAACCTTCAAAACCGTCTTCGCTGATATGCCAGCGCTGTAGCAGCAATGCAGCAGCAAAACTGGCAGCCGAGGCCAGAATCACCCCGCCCCAGACGTACGACGCCAGGGCGCGGCGCCCGGTACGATTTAGGTAAACGAGGACGATACCGACGACAAGCGCGGCTTCGACGCCTTCACGAAGTGCCACAAGAAGCGCAGATAGCATCAAAATCCCAGTTGTAAACTTGTTTCAACTAGCATTCCCAGTGTATCTCTGCGCAAACGCAATAGCAAGCAAATCCAGACCTGCTCGAAGCCGCTTAATTCACTGTACAATATATCTTTAGCCCAGCATTTCGTATTCCGGTTCTTGCTAACGAACAGAGGGTTCGCCGCATCTGAATGCTTATGCCGTCTGCACGCCGAATGAGGCTGTTGAAACTAGCTATAGCCTCGGGCTTAATCCTGACAATTTCTCTGGTCGGAACGCTGGCGGCGCATCCGCAATCGCCAGCCGCGATCCAATCTCCGTCGGCTAGCGCAACGCATCCGCAAGAGCAACAACCTCAGCCTGCCAATTCTCCCGCCACGGATACCAAGCAAGCCGCGCCGGGATCACCTGACTCTGCAAGTTCCGCGAAATCGCCGACCGTAAAAGCCGATCTAAAGAAAGCGAAGCAAGCCGAGAAACAAGGTCTCCGGGCACAGGAGAATGGCGATTGGCAAGCGGCTTACGAAGCCTATGTCGACGCGGTGAACTGGGCGCCTCACGATACTGATTACTTTGCCCAAAGGGAAATAGCCAAGAGTCATGTGGTTCAGATGAAAGCCGATCTCGCCGAGCGCCACGCTGTATCCGGCGAAATTCCGGCTGCTTTGCGAACTTTGCGCGAAGCCCGCGAGCTTGATCCTTCCAATAAAGTTATACGAGAACGGCTGATCGAACTGTCCGCGCTGGATCCAAGACACGAAAAAGAACTCGTTTCGGCCCCGGAACTTCAACAAGAAATGCGCCTGGAACATTTGCCGGGCAAACAAAACTTCAAACTCCGCGGCAACACGCAAGCTGCCTGTGAAGAAATCGCTCGCCGGTTCGGCGTGGAAGTAGCATTCGACGTGGACTTGCGTTCGCGAGAGGTTCGTCTGGATGCAGACGACCTTGACTTCGCTACCGTGATGCGGCTTCTAGGCGAAGAAACTCACACCTTCTGGCGCCCTTTGACCAAGCACCTCTTTTTCGTGGCGGATGACACCGCACAAAAGCGCAAAGACTACGACATTTCGATTGTGCGCACCGTGCTGTTTTCCGGAACGGAAACCAACGAACAGATGACCGAGATGTCTCACTTGGTCCGCGATATCGCAGGTGTCAGTCGCAGCCAGCTTGACATGCAAAGCCGAACGCTCACCATGCGCGCTTCACCTCAAGCCATTGCTCTGGCCAGTGGAGTGATCGAAGACCTCGATCATCCGGTCGGCGAACTCGTCCTCGAAATCGAGATACTTGAGATGGATCGCGATGCCGAGCGCCAGCTTGGTATCACTCCGCCCAATAGCGCGAAGCTTTATACGATCCCTTCAAACGCCGTCACGGAAGCGGAGTCGGGCCTCCCTGGGTTAATTGCTGTGCTCACGCAAATCTTCGGGAGCTCCGCGCTCGGGGGTCTCAATCCTACTCAACTAGCCGGATTACTGGGATCGGGGCAGGTAAACGTTGGTTCGCTGATTCCTCCGCTGCTCGCGTTCGGTGGAGGAGCATCTACATTCCTATACACCCTGCCCGGCGCGGCGGCGAGTTTCTCGGACATGCTTTCGCTGGTCCGTCACGGCCGCCGTATTTTGCTGCGCGCGGAAGATAATCAGCCCGCCACATTTTTCGTGGGCGAGCGCTATCCGGTTTCACTCGCGCAATATTCCAATAGCCTGGGAAGCGGCACCACCACCCCGGCGGGCGTCAGCATTCCCGGGTTGAGCTTCGGCAATTTGCCGGAAACAAATTATCCCACTGGTAACGGCCCTTCCTTCGTGACCTCGGTAGATGTGAACGCGGACAATTTTCAAGATCTCATCGTGGCCAACTCAACGGACAGCACTTTGTCTATTCTTCTGGGCAATGGCGACGGCACATTTCAAAATCCGCTTACGCCCGCGCCTACAACCGGGGCAGGGCCAGTTTCCATCGCAACCGGCACGTTCGACGCCAAGAACAACACAAATATCGATCTAGCCGTAGCAAACCAATTAGGAAATTCGCTCACAATCCTGCTAGGCAATGGCGACGGCACTTTCGCCACAGCATCAGGATCGCCCATTAAAACCGGAACCCGGCCCACTTCCGTTGTTCCGGCCACACTGATCGCTGGCGGACAGACCGACCTGATTGTCGCGAACCAGAAAGACAACACGATATCCGTATTCATGGGCAATGGCGACGGAACTTTCATGGCCGCCGTAAACTATCCCACGGGCAATGCGCCTACCGGGCTCACCGTTGCGGATTTCAATAACGACGGCAAGTTGGATCTAGCTGTCACCAATCAGAATGACAATACAGTATGGATTTACCTGGGAAATGGAGACGGCACCTTCGGCAAGCCCGTTAGCTTTGCCACCGGCCAAGCTCCGGTCTACGTGGCGTCCGCCGACTTTAACGGCGACAACATTCTAGACTTAGCCGTTGCGAATAATGGCGCCGCAACTTCCACCAACTCGGGCGACTCCGTCTCAATTCTCTTGGGCAACGGTGATGGTACTTTCGGCGCCGCAACGAATTTCCCGGCGGGAAACGGTCCCACCTCGATCGCAATTGCGGATTACAACGTTGACGGCTTTCCGGATTTGGCGGTCACCGCGCAGTCTGACAATTCTGTGGCTTTGATGCTGGGCCTTGGTGACGGAACATTTTCTCCATTCTTCGAGTTCCCCGTCCAAACGAATCCGCTCTCGTCGGTCACCAATGTGTTTTCAACTTCCGGGCAGCCGGATCTGGCGGTCGCCAATGAGGGATCCAACACCGTATCGGTGATACTCAATTCTTCAGCATTTGGCGCCGCCGGTCTCGGTACCACTACTCCCGGCACGCAGTTCCCGAATGCCGAATATATCGATGTCGGAGTTAAGGTGAAAGCAACGCCTCGTATTCATCAGAATGACGAGGTCACCTTGCAGCTTGAATTCGACATCACCAGCCTCACCGGAACAATTCTGAACAACATACCGGTGGTTTCAAACGAAGAACTGCATCAAACCGTTCGCGTGAAAACGAATGAAACGGCGGCATTGGCGGACTTTAGTTCGCCACAGTATCAGAAGAGTCTGAATGGCCTGCCCTATTTAGGAGAAGTGGCGGGCGCAGGATTATTAGGCGCCACAGAAGATATTCAGAACCAGGACATCCAGGTGCTGATACTGATTACGCCGCGAATGGTTGCGCTCTCACCGCGGCAAGATCACGTTATTTATGCCGGACGTGGCGCTCCCGAAGGCCCAGGCTCGCGGGGTCCCACGCGAGAGGAACGACAGCTTCCTCCACAGCTTCAGCCGCAGACCCCGCAACCACAGCCTCAAGTTCAGCCTCAGTCACAGCCTCCGCCACAACCGCAGCCTCAACCTGAGCCCGAGCAGCCACAGCCGGAGCCATCTCAACAGCCTGAACCGCCGCAATAGCCGCAGCTCGGCCGATAACAATCTTCGTACAAATTAAAATTAGAGTTGATCAGGAAATTGCTTCGAGAACGACCACTGGCTGGTACGTGCGCGGCACCACTGGCTCGGCAATCGCCATCAATTCACCTTGCTGATTGAAAACGCGAAGCCGCGCCGGCTTCCAGCCGCCCGAATCCAATTCTGCGGGAGCTCCCTGCGCCGAGATCGTCTGGCCCGGCTGTATCTGAGCTAACGTCACGTTGAATTTGGCTCCATGCCGAACGCGTTTTTCAACGATGGGAAGTATGGTAACGCGCGGTAATTCGGGCAACAAACTCTCCAGGCGGATTATGCGTTTGGCTAGGCGTCCTGTCTTGGCATCCTGGTCAAGTTCCGAGAGTTGAGCGGCTTGATCCAGCGTAAATTCTCCCACCGCCGTGCGTGTGATTTCCGCCAAGTGGGCGCCGGAACCCTGCAGTACGCCGAGCTCGTGGGCTAGCGACCGAATGTAGGTGCCGGCGCCGCATTCCACCACGAACCGCGCTACCGACCCTTCCACGCTCGTAAGTCTGAACTCGTACACCTCCACTTCGACAGGATCCAGCTTTACTGGTTTGTGTTTGCGCGCCAGTTCGTGCGCGGGGCGTCCATGAATTTTTTTCGCGGAAAATGACGGCGGAGTCTGTTTAATCTTCCCGACGAATCGCGCGGCATAACCCGCAAGCTCTCCTTCATTCAACGCAGTCGCAGTATCCGGGCCAGTGGGCTCACCGTCTGCATCATACGTATCAGTGGAAAATCCAAACCGCACCGCACAAATGTAACGTTTTCGCCGTCCCCCGTAGAAACGCGCAAGACGCGTAGCCCGGCCCAGCGCAAGCACCAGCACCCCCGTCGCAAGAGGGTCCAACGTCCCAAAGTGCCCGATGCCTCGGAAACCTACCAGACGGCGGACCGCTTCCACCACGTCGTGCGAAGTTTTCCCGCGCGGCTTATCAACAACTAAAATTCCGTCAAACGGCAGTGGCTGTATTTCTCGAGGCATCGCGTCAACTCTTATTTCTGCGGAGCGGTTCTCTTACTTAAGTAAGAATATTCTTGGGTTCTATGCAACTCTGAAGCATGTTGCAAAACGCGCTCGATCCAGAGGCAGTTGGCGCGTCCGAGACTACAAACTTTCTGAAGGTTTGGCTTTTTTCAAAAGTTGATCGATATGCTGGCCATATTCTTCCGATTCATCCAGCAGAAATATCACTTCAGGGGCTCGCCGGAGACGCAGCCGTTCCACCAGCTCGTGGCGCACGTAGCCGGAAGCCGCTTTCAGTCCCGCCATCGTTTCCGCCCGTTCGTTATCGTCTTCCGCAAGTTGCACGAATACACGCACGGTGCGCATGCCCGCGCCCAGGCGGACTTCCGTCACCATTACCGGCCCCGCGAGCCGTGGATCTTTCAACTCACCGGCAAACATTAAGCTCACTTCGTTGCGAATTTCTTCTGCGATGCGTTCCGAACGATGTCCGCCGAGCATTATTTGCCATCCTCGAAATAATCTATTTCATGCGAAACCAGATCGCGGCCCAGCAGCCGCTCCGACTCCGCCGCGATCGCCGCAAAAGACTCTGCCAGATGCTTGCTATCCCCGGAAATACTTACGACTCCAACTTTTGACCGTTGCCAGAGCTCCTGGTGTTCCAACTCGGGGACCGCAACATTGAAATGCGCGCGCAGACGGTCCTTCAGGCTGCGCAGGACTTGCCGCTTGTCTTTGAGTGACTGTGCCTCGGAGATATGTATTTCGAGAGTGAGGAGGCCGATTTGCATTTTCGCCCCCGTAAATTCAACAAAATCGGGCGAGCTGAAAATTACGTGAAAATAAATCCGTGTTTACGCGCTTTCCTGCCGCCCCGCTCGTTCCTGGCGGCGTGGACGTTCGCTGGGCGGCGGCATCTCGAGCGCGATGGTCTTTTCCATCTTGAAGCATTCCAGAATGTCGCCCACTTTCACGTCCGAAAAATTTGATACGCCGATACCGCATTCAAATCCCTGACGCACTTCATTGGCATCTTCCTTGAAGCGTTTCAACGAGCTGATCCTGCCGGTGTAAATTACAACACTGTCGCGGAGAACGCGAACTTCAGCGTCGCGCTTCATGATGCCGTCCTGCACGGAGCAGCCCGCGATCGTTCCCACGCCCTTCACCTTGAAAGTGTTGCGCACTTCCGCGCGGCCCAGAAAGGTTTCCTTGATCACTGGCGCAAGCAATCCGGACATGGCCTTCTTCAGTTCATCCTGCAATTCGTAAATGATGGTGTAGGGGCGAATATCCACGCTTTCCCGCTGGGCTAAGTCCGCAGCCTTGCGCTCCGGCCTAACATTGAACGCCACAATCAACGCTCCAGAAGTTGACGCCAGCAGGACATCGCTTTCATTCACCGCTCCCACGCTCGCATGAATGACTTTTAATTTCACCTGCTCGTTCGAAAGCTTCGGAAGCATTTCGTTCAGCACTTCCACCGAACCCTGCACGTCCGCCTTCACCACCACGGGCAATTCCTTCACTTCGCCCACTTTCAACTGCTCGTGCAATTGATCGAGCGTCAAGCGGCCGCTGGCGGATTTCGCAAGCGTAGCTTCGCGCTGTTTGCCCTGGCGGTATTCCACAATGTGGCGGGCTTTCGCTTCGTCAGCCACCTGAAATTGATCGCCGGCCTCCGGCACACTCTGCAAACCGAGAACTTCCACAGGCGTGGAAGGCCCTGCCTGCTTGATGGCGGCTCCGCGATCGTCAAACATGGCACGAACCTTCCCGTAAACCGCGCCGACGATGAATACGTCTCCCACATGTAGAGTTCCGTTCTGGACGAGCATGGTCGCTACCGGGCCACGGCCTTTATCCACGCGCGATTCCAGCACCGTTCCGCTCGCCGGCACATCCGGATCGGCTTTCAATTCGCGAAGATCGCCGACCAGGAGAATCATCTCGAGCAATTTCGGGATGTTCGTCTTCATTTTGGCGGACACTTCCACCATCACCGTGTCGCCGCCCCATTCTTCCGGCATCAGCCCTTTGTCTGAAAGCTGGCGTTTCACGCGCTCGGGCTGTGCGTCCGGCTTGTCGATCTTGTTGATCGCCACGACAATCGGAACCCCCGCGGCGCGCGCATGCGAAATGGCTTCTTCCGTCTGCGGCATGATTCCGTCATCCGCTCCCACTACGAGCACAACGATGTCTGTTACTTTTGCGCCGCGTGCGCGCATGCGAGTAAACGCTTCGTGGCCCGGCGTATCGATGAACACGATGCGCTTGCCTTGTACGTGCGCCTCATACGCTCCGATGTGCTGCGTGATCCCGCCGGCCTCGCCACCTGCTACGTCCGCTTCTCGAATCACATCGAGCAGGCTCGTCTTGCCATGATCGACGTGACCCATCACGGTGACCACTGGCGCGCGCGACACTTCATTGCCCGTGCGCTCTTCTTTGATCTTCTCTTCTTGAACGACCTGCTCTTCAAACGTAACTACCTGCACGATTCCGTTGAACGCTTCCGCCAGACTGGTCGCTGTCGGCACGTCCAGCGCCTGGTTGATGCTGGCGAAAACGCCGCGGTCCAGCAGTGTCTTCAACAAATCCTTGGCGCGAATGTCCAGCTTCTCCGCCAACTCACGGACCGTAATTCCTTCCGTCACGGTAACTGCGCGCGGCTCGCGTTGAACTGGTGCAACCGGCTCGACCTGCGTCGAACGTCCCGGCCCGGCTCCCGCGCGAGGCCGTACCGGATGAAGTTTGCGTTCGCCTTCCGCGTAACGCTTCTCAATGAGCGGACGTCCGCGCGATGCGGGAGGTTTGCGCGCATACAAAGGCTTGCCTGGCTCGGCTTTCGGAATACCGGCGCCGGGCCTTTGGGCTCCGACTGGGCCTTGGCCCGGACGTCCTCCACCGCCGCTGCTTGGGCGTTGTGGAAAACGTGAGGGCGGTCCGCCGGGACGTCCTTGCCCCGGAGCGCCGCCCGGACGAGCTTGTCCCGGAGCCGCCGGTCGAAATCCCTGCGACGGCCGACCTTGGCCTGCTCCCGAAGGAGCGCCCGAACTTGCTGGATATCGTTGACCCGAGGGCGGTGTGCCGGTCGGCCTATAGGCGCCAGGCGCTGCGGCCGGACGATGAGCTGACGGTGCGCCAGCCGCTCCAGGCCGCGCGGCCGAAGGAGATGGAGACCCAGCGGTCGGGGGCACATTAGGCCGCAATGGACGAGTTGCTGAGGGCGCGCCGGTATGCGCAACTCCGGGTTTCGCCGCTGGAGGCGGTACTTTCGTTGCTGGATGAGCAGCAATTGGCACGCCCGCCGGTGCGGCGGCAGGAGCTGTGCGCGCTGGAGCTCCTGTTGGCGCAACAGCAGCCGGACGAGCAGCAACCGGTGCAGCTGGCGCAGCAGCAGGTGCGGCTGGTGCTGGACGCGCAACGGGTTGCGCCGCAACAGCAGGTCGCGACGGTTTCGATTTCGCTGCAGCAGCCTTCGTCTTCTCGGCTTCAGCCACAGCTTCCTGCGCCGCCAGACCGAGAAAATGTTTCCGCACCAACTCAGCGTGAGAATTATCGATCGAGCTCGAGTGCGTCTTCTTTTCTGTAACGCCAATGTCGGGCAAATACTCGATCAAGACTTTCGCTTTGATCTCGAGTTCCCTGGCCAGCTCGTTTATTCGGACTTGATTAGAATCTGCCATCAGCCTCTTTCGTCATAATTTTTCGTCATTTACTTCGATACCTTACTTCTCTACGTTTTCTTCCGAGCCTTTCGTTTCTTCGCCACCTTCCACGGGATGGCGTCGCGTCTCTTCGCCCGGTAATTCCCGGGTGTCCGCTCCGCTGGGAGAATCCAACGGTTCCACGTCGCGCACCTTCGTCATATCCGAAGTTTCAGAAGCTTCGACCTTCTCCGGCGAATCCGGCAACTGAGAAGTTTCCCCAGTCTCGGCTTCCTCCGAAATTTCCGGTGCTTCAACAACTTCAGGCGCCTCGGATGGCTCGCCCTCTTCGGGAGTGTCCTGCACTTCCCCAGGACCTTCGGGCTTCTCAGGACTCTGTGCCGTGCCTTCCCCGCCGGCTTCCAAAGCGGCGTCGACGTTTTGATCCGGTCCAGCCAAAGCCTGCGCTTCAAGGGCTTCGAAGTAGGCCGCGACAGACTGGTGAATCTTCTCCACCATTTTCTCGCCAATGCCCGGAATTTCCACCAACTGCTCCGGAGTCATATCAGCAAGCTTCTCGACAGAAGTGATCCCCGCAGCTTCGAGCTTTTCAATCGTCTTAGGTCCCACTCCCTTCAACTCCGTGAGCGGCGTGCCCGGCGCCGTCAGCGCAGCCATCTGCGCTTCGATTTCTCGGCGCTTCTCTTCCTCGCTCTTGATGTCGATATTCCAGCCGATCAACTTGCTGGCGAGCCTGACGTTCTGCCCCTTCTTGCCGATAGCCAGAGAAAGTTGCGTGTCTTCGACGATCACTTCCAGTCTTTTTTCTTCCGGATCCACAACCTGCACGCGCGTAACTTTCGCCGGGCTCAAAGCCTTCTGCGCGAACGCGATGGTCTCTTCGTTGTACGGAATAATATCGATTTTCTCGCCGCGCAATTCGCGAATGATGGACTGCACGCGCATGCCCTTCATCCCGACGCAAGCGCCCACCGGGTCCACGTCCTTATCGCGGCTCTCCACTGCGATCTTCGTCCGCTCCCCAGCTTCGCGCGCGACCGCCCGTATCTGCACCGTGCCGTCATAAATTTCCGGCACTTCCATTTCGAACAGCCTCTGCACCAGAGCCGGATCAGCGCGCGACACAACCACCTGCGGACCTTTGGCAGCTCGCTCGACCGCGCGAATCGTCACGCGCAGACGGTCTCCAACGTTGTAAGCCTCCAGCCGTGATTGCTCCCGTTTCGGCAAACGCGCTTCCGTGCGTCCCAGGTCCACGATGATGTCCGGACCTTCCATGCGCTTCACCACGCTATTGATCAGCTCGCCGACTCGTGTGTGAAACTCGTTATAAATTGTATCCCGCTCAGCCTCGCGCACTTTCTGCAAAATCACTTGCTTGGCTGTTTGCGCCGCGATGCGTCCCAGCACGTCCGTGGGTTTCGTTTCGATTACTTCGCCGCCCACTTCAATTTCAGGCTGGCGCTTTTTTGCATCGCCGAGGGAAATCTCGCGCAGCGGATCGGTTACTTCCTCGACTACCGTGTGGACTGAATACACGTCTACCTGGCCGGATTCTGGATTGAACTTCGAGCGGAGATCCTCCTCGGTGCGGTAATATTTTCGCGCCGCCACCACCATCGCGTCCTCAATCGCCGCGACGATGATCTCCGGTTCAATGTGTTTTTCCCGGCTGATCTGCTCGATGGTCTGGTACAGCAGACTCGCCATTTGCGTTTCTCCAGGACAACATTCCTACAAAGTTTAGATGCTTCCAGCGCGTCAAAAATCTCGCTCGCTGCTGAGCCGCTTTGCAAATTCCTATAACTCAACGACCAGATTAGCTTTCTTGATTCCGCTGAACGGCACGGCCAGTTCGCGACCCCGCACGTTGAGCTTCACCATTCCGTCCGCATAGCCCGCCAAGCGCCCTTCAAAATAGTTCTGGTTCTCGATCGGATCGGTCATCCAGACCTTTGCCAGCCGTCCGACAAACCGCTCGTAGTCCGCTGGCTTAATCAGCTTGCGATCCAGCCCCGGCGAACTAACCTCCAGAACGTAGCTCGGACCCGGTATCAGGTCCTCTACGTCCAGAATCACGCTCAGTTGCTCGCTCACCCGTTCGCAATCCTTATGGGTGACACCGAGCCCCTCCGGGTTCTGCGGGCCTGGCAAACGGTCAATATAGACCCGCAAAAGCCGCTGCTTGCCGATCTTCCATTCTACGTCGAAAATCTCGAGACCCAGCGAACCCGCCACCCTCTCCGCCGCCTCTCGCACCTTTTCCAATTGCATTCAATTCAACCGGCTGGCTAAGAACCCGATCCTTCAGGCGCCGACACCATTATCCCCCAGTCCACGCTCACACACAGTGCGGCCAAGCGCCATATTCCTTGCGCCAACAAAAAAGTGGGCTCGCGCCCACTCGGACATGCGACCGTTCTAGAAGCACTCCAGTATAATTTCCCGGCCCCGAAAACGCAAGGCCGCCCTCAACACACTCAAAAATTGGGGAGTTGCACGCCTCGCGCTGCATTGCGCATCAGCAAAAACAAAAAGGCCTCGCTGCGATTCGCGCAACGAGGCCTTACCTTGAATCGCCTAGAACTAGTGAGGAGCTGGTTGCTGTTGCGCCGGCGCTTGCGGCCTCGGCGCCGTTGACCTCGGAGTTGAGGGCCGTGCGGCTGCCGCGTTCTTCACCGGATAGCTCTGATCGTAAAGCTTGATGATGTCCTGAGTTACATCCACTGTGTTCGCAGCGTAAATCACGGGTGTGTTCTGCGCCGAAGTATCCAGCACCACGCTGTATCCATTCTCCTTTGAATACTTGTCGAGAATGTCGATCATTTTGCGGCCGATGGTGTCCACAATCTCGCGCTCGGCTTCGTTGAAATCATCCTGCGAATCCTGTTGCTTGCGCTGATAAGTGCGCGTCAACTGATCGCCTTCGCGGGCCAGACGTGCCTTCTCTTCGTCGCTCAAAGTATTAGACGCTGTCCGCAGGCGTGTCTGCAAATCCTCAATCTGCTTGCGCAGATTGTCCAACTCCGTCTGCCGTGGTGCAAACTTCGATTGCAACTCGTTCGCAGCCTGTTTGCCCTCGGCCGTGCTTTGAATCGCCACTTGCACGCTAATTACGCCCACTTTCGCGGCCGCCGCGCCGCTCGATTGCGCCCAAACCGCAGGCACCACCAACAGCGCCGCCACGGCCGGAATTCCAAATCGAATCTTCATTCTCACTCCTTGTCTGAATATTTCGCTTTACGCAAACCAGGAATTATAGCCGCCCCCGCAGAAACAGGTCAATCGGATTTCCTACGAACGCTCGTTACTTCGGATGCCCCGGCACGCGACTAGGTTGGCCCTTGATCCCTCTCGTTACCCACGCGAACTAACTCCGGCATCAGTGTGGAAGCGGAACCAACAAGACCCGGTTATTGCTTTGATCCACGAGAACGCCCAAGTTCATTTTCAAATCGATCGCTATCGAGTTCGGACCAACAATTACCGCGGAAGGTTGCACTAACCCTCCGATCCCTAGCACGTCCCGAACTTGCGGCCCCGCACAGTTCGGCGAAGCATTTAACACCGGAGGACATACGTAGCTGACAATCGAAATTGTATTGCTTCCGGCATTATCTGTCACCAATGTGCTGGTTTGATAGTTGTAATCCAGTGATGTCGGGTCAATGCCCACCCTGATTGGTGTCGCGATAAAAGTATTCGGATCGATGATGTCCACATTGTTGATCAGGCTGTCTGACACCAGAAAATCCTGATTTACCGGATCGAACACCGCACCCGTCGGCAATTGGAAATTCGAAACTCGGTTGATGATCGACGCGGTGTCTGAGTTCAGCAAATCGACGCTGCTCGCCGAAGACGCTGTAGGTACTGCGGCAAGGTTATTTGTGACGATCAACCCAGGAATTGGCGGCGACACCAGCACAGGGGCCATCGACACCGTGTCCGGGAATTGGTCGACCGTAACGGTTGCGCCTAGCGTTGCAATCGTCCCCGTAGTCGGAAGGATAACAAAACTGACGTTGTTCGATAGCGTATTGGCAGTACCTGCCGTGGCGCTATCAGAATTTGACCCTACTCCGGCGGGACCAACACAGGAACCACACGATATCGTGGTGGGCGATGCGAAAGTGCCGTCGATCCCAGCCTCGTCAAGTATCGTCACGTTGTTGCTCCCATTATTTGCGACTACCGCCAGTCCCAGTCGCGCAATCACTGAAACTCCCTCAGGATTGGAACCTACCGGCATCGTGGGTTCAGGCAAAATGGGCATTCCTGTGATCAGATTTAATATCGATACGGTGTTATCCGAATAGTTGGTCACTACAGCCTGATCCAGATCCTGATCGATAGCTACTCCTATAGGAGTATTTCCAACCGGAACAGGCTGAATCATCGTCAGTTCGGTGGTGTTCGACCACTGTCCGCCGTTCTGCACGTAAACAATATAGTTGCGCGCGTTCGTAAGCATGGACGCTGAGACCGTGGCGACGATCTGGCGGTTGCTCACAACGGTTACGTCGCCGGCCGACAACGGCGTACCATCCAGCACCACCTGTGCGGCTCCCGTAAATCCAATTCCATTGATCGTCAACGTCAAACCGGTCGGAGGATTAGTCACAAAAGCGACCGCGGGACTTGACTCTACAATCTGCAATGTCCGGAATTGTCCGGGAGTACCAAGCGGAATAACCGAAACAGTGTTGTTCCCTTGATTCACCACGTAAGCCTGATTCGTTACCGCGTCGATTGCCACCGCTTGCGGCGTATTCAGACCGCTGACAGTCTGCAACACGTTGCTGTTTTCCATGTCCACGATTGCCGCTGTATTAGCCAGCCTGTTAACCGCAATACCAACGTTCGACAGCGGATTGATGGCCGATGCCACGAAACCCGGTTGATCAATCGCCGTGCCATTCTGCAAGAATGGAACGTTGCTCACTGTGTTGTCGAGCAAGCTGTAGGTCGTAAGGGTGTCGTTGTTTGAGGCGCTGCTATTTGGGTCGGTCAGAAGCGCTTGATGCGTTTGGCTGTTGATGCCTACTCCCTGGCTGGATGTCGAGACGGTCAGATCGCCAATTACTACCGGTGGCCGGCCAACATCTCCCGGACCCGGATCGCGCCCAAGATCAACGATATTGATTGTTCCGGATCCGCCTGGAGTCACAAGCGCCCAGTTCAATCGAGGATCGATTGCCACAGACGGCATTGATCCTGTTCCATAAGGAGTCAAAGTCCCGCCGATTTGCTGCACCAGCACAGGCGCGCCACTGGAAAGATCCAATATCCACGCTGTATTCGTGGTTTGCTGCGTCACGATCGCGCGATGCGTCAGCGGATTAATCCCGATGGAGTAGGGCAACGCCACCGTGTTTGGCGGAACAGAAGTATCCGGTAAGGCCAGCGTTGTGATTGCAAGCGTAGTCAGGTTAATCGCTGTGACGCTGTTACCGCCATTCGCCTCAGCCCCATTGTTCACTACCACTGCAAGGTGCTGCGGTAACTGATCGTCGATCGCCACACTCGTCGGAGTTGGACCTGGTGAAGTACACGTCGTGCAGAGACTTACCGGGGAACCTGCCACCTGTGTATTCGTTGCCAGATTAATGATGCTGACGTTGTTCGATCCCGTATTCGCGACCACTGCAAGGCCCAACGCCGGATCAATCGCGATTGCCGATGGAGTCATTCCGACCGCAAATGATGCGCTCGGAGCCGTCGGAAACGATGTGGGCTCCACGCCGATATTTATGCCGGAGATTCCCGGATTCGGCGGCACCACATCCGTGTTTTCCACGATGATGGGGTAAAGTCCTGGGGGGCCCCAATCGGCAGCCGGAATGGTCACTTGCAGCACCCGCGTGTTACCTCCTGCACTTTGGCTCACCTGTTGGGCATTAAAGAAGACTTCCGTGGATGGCGAAAAATATCCGCCGGTAAGTATCACGCCAACGTTCGCGGAACTTCCGACGAAGCTATCGGGCGTGGAAGCCACCAGCGCGGGACGTGATGGATTTACCGTCAGCGGGACTGGAAGCGAAATATCTCCATTCTGCCGTTGCACTAAAATTTGAACGGGCCCCATCGTAGTCAACTGGGCCGCCGGGATCGTGGCGCGAAGCAGCAGAGTTGTCAGGAAAATCGTCGGAACCGGAACTCCATTGGCCAGCACCGTGCTGGTTGACGAAAAGTTCTGCCCATTCAAATAGATATCTTGTTGTATTGAGCCTTCCTGAGTTGTAGTCGGCGCAATCGAACTGAGCGTGGGATCGCTCCCGCCTGCGATAGTTACAGTTGCCGTCGCGGACTGCGAAGTGTCCGCCGCGGAAGTCGCTGTGATCGTCACAGCGCCCGGCGAAACCAACGGAGCAAAATAAGTCCCGGCTGGCTGATTCGTGCACAGGTTCTGCGTGTCGTTACTACTCGGACAGATGATTCCGATGGTCGAATTCCCACCGACCACCGTCATGCTATCCGCCGTCACGCTCCAGGTAACCGCCGTATTTGAGCTTCCGCTCACTGTCGAACTGAACTGAATTTTTTCTCCCGGATTAACTGTAGCCGTCTGCGGCTCAATGGAAATCCGCACGCCGGTTCCCACCACGACATAGCTAAGCCCGTAAATGTTCGAATTCGCCGTGCTCTGCGCCGCAACAACGAAAACGCTGGGCGCAGGTGTAGGCGGTGCGGCGTAAAGGCCGGTCGAACTTATGGTGCCGAAACCTGTCAGTTGGCCGCAATTCACCGGAATGGGATTTGTAACCGAAGTATTCGTGGGAGGAAGACAAATAAACCAGTTCACCGTCATGGTGGACGTTCCGGTAACGGTTGCTTGGAACAGTTGCTGACCGCTAAGCAGCACGGTCGTTGGTGAGGCCGCCGTCCCCGTCGGAATCACCGTAACGCCTACCGGCGTCGAATTGCCGCCGCACCCAGCCACGCAGGCCGCTAAAATAATCGCTGCGCCTATTTGCCAAACTCTCATCCTAAATCCTCCGGCCTGCCCCACGCCTTGAGCTTCGCGCGCCTCAAATTGCACCCGCGCGCCATTCCAAAATATTTGTAAACGAAATCTTCATCTTAGAAAGTCTTCCCCACCGTGAATCGGAACGTTTGTTTCGGCTCGATCAAGCCGGCTGGAATGTGCTGCACCTGTTGAAACAGAATGGAATCCAATTCCGGCTGAATCTGCGTCTGAAGAACGCCGGGAGGCAGAGTATTCTTTACCGCATCGCTCAAGTAATAAGCGCCCGCCGGCGCGGTGATGGTTCCGGTCAGCCGCAGATAGTTATAGGCATAGTAGACGCGAAATGGCGCGTTCACGATCGGCAGGATAACCTGCAACTCGATGCCCGCGGAAGTTCGCGGATAAAAATTCGTTCCGCTTACGATCGGCAGATCCTTGGTGATATGTACACCCGGGAAATCGGGATTCGGATACTGTTCCTGGAACAACGACACGGCCGCTGGATTTAACGACAATTGCGATTGCCTGAGAATTCCGTTCAAGCCCAGATCGTTGAAAAACACCAAGGTCACCGGTCCCGCGATGGGAATTCGATATTCCAGGTTCAACACGTTCTGATAATCCCCGCCGGGTCGCGTGGGAATGAACTCCAGTAGCGGCACAGTCAGAAGTTGCGGTATCGGGCTCCCGGTTGAGCCAATCCTTCTCGGATCGAAATACTCCACGCTTGTGCTGGTGGAAAACGGAATGGCCACGAAAGGAGAAATGGTATAGAAGTTAAACCCGCGAACGTCCTGTTCTCCACCCAGATAAAAACGATTGTACGGAGGGATATCTTTTCCGCCGTAGCCCGAGATCATCGCCGTCTGATATTTAATGCCAATCACGTTCCGTCTCTTGTTGACCTGGTGAAAATAGGTAGTCGAAAATGTGTTGCTGATCGTATTCACGTTGCCGCCCAGCGGACCACCCTCCAACGACACTCCGTAATAAAAACTTTTTCCGTGCGTCGGATTTTGCGGATTATTCACCGTACTGTAACTGATCGTCGGCGTCACTTTGCTGGAATGAATGCCATTCAATGCCGAGGGTCCAGCCAGGCTGGTGAATTGAATGCTGTCGAACAATAATTGCGCCGACTGACTGAACGTCTGGATGTTCGTGCTCGAGAACCCGTAAGTAAGGCCCACGCGCGCGAAAGAGAATCTTCGCAGCGGCGAGCTTATGAAGGCCGTGAATCCCTTGGTGTCCGTGTTGTAATTTTCCTGCAACGCTGGATTCAGCGCGATTTGCTGTCCTAGCAAAAGTCCGTACTGCTTGGCTTGGTTGAAATCGTACTTGTTGGCGAAAATCGTAAACCCAGTCGTGATCGGACGGTCAAACAGAAACGGCTCGGTAAATCCGAAAGTGTAGCCGCGTTGGAAATCGCCCAACTGCGCGGACAAAGTCAACGTTTCGCCGAGTCCCAGGAAGTTATTCGTTTGGTAAGAAGCGCTTACGAACGTGCCGGCTATGCCGCTCACGCCGCCTGAAAAGCTGATCGATTGCTTCCCTTTTTCATGCACCTTCAATTTAATATCAACCGTCCCAGCCTTCACGTTGCGCTTCAACTCCGCATTTTCCGGCTTAATCGCGTCAAAATAGCCCAGTTGGTTCAACCGCAATATGCTGAGCTCCCACAGACGATTGTTGTAAACCTGCCCTTCATCCAGCAGAATTTCGCGGCGTATCACTTTATCGCGCGTGGTGGTGTTGCCCGAAAATTCAATGCGCCGCACGAAGAACTGCTTCTGCTGATCGAATTCCATGGTCAAGTTCACGACTTTCTTCTTGTCGTCGATGTCCGTCAGCGGCTCTGCCACAAAATCGATATATCCATATTCCCCGTAAAGTTTCTTGTAATTGTCCAGCGCCTTGCGGATTTTCTCCGCCGAAAAAATCTCGCCTTCTTTTATGGGAAATACCTTCGCCAGGATTTCCGACTTGAAAACAAGCCCCACTTCCGGATCGCTGCTCCGAAACTTCAGGGAACCCATGCGGTACTGTTCGCCTTCCTCAATCGGAACCGTGATGTCCACTCGCTTCCCATGCTTCGAACCCAGCACTGGCCACGGCCCCTTAATACCGCTGCGGTCTTCGTCGTGCGTATTCAGAATCGGATCGCCCACCGTCGCCTTGAAATAACCGTGATCCCGATACAGTCCGCGAATCCCTACTTCCAAGTCTTCGTCAAGTTTCTGCCGGTCGTAGGTCTTGTCCATTACCGCAATGTTGGTTATGTAGAGCGGGATTGCATACGGACGGTCGTGGCGCATCGCGCGCAGCAGTTTTCCGTCGGAAAAAACTTTGTTTCCCGTGAACGTGATCGTTCCAACCTTCACCTTCGGTCCTTCATCGATATTGAACACCAGCTTCACCGCGTTGGTAGCCGCGATGCGCTCGTAGGTCGGCTTCACCGTTGCAAATTGACGCCCGTGTTCCGCCAACAGTTCCTTGATCACCACTTCCGCGCGCTTAATTTTCGTGGGATCGAATTGGCCTTCCACTGAAAGTCCCACTTTCTTGTCCTTAAACGCGTCCAGAATGTCGGACTCGGTGATCGATTTGTTCCCCTTGTACTCGATCCTTCGAATAATCGGCCGCTCTTTCAAATAGAAGACCACGATCTTGCCGTCCGGCTGATCCGGACTGTCTTCTACTTCCAGCCGCACATCCTCGAAGAATTGCGTATTCCAAAGCGCTTGGAAATCGCGGCGGACGGCTTCCTCGCTGTAAGGATCGCCGGCACGCGAAAAAATACGCGCGCGTAAAGTATCCGACTGGATGCGGCGATTACCGATGAATTCAATTCGCTGGATCACATACTGTCGCCCTGTAGGCGCCTGCGCTTGCTGACCCCAAAGAGGATACGCATACGCAACGAGGCACAAGCACACAACCACAGGGATTTGAAACAGGCGCACAAAATTTTTCGTGCTCACGGCCTCGGTCAAGGCCGCAGATTCCCGCCCAAGATTATGTGCTCCCCCGCCGGAGCTGCTCCCGTCCGGCTTGCGCGTAGGATTCTTAGTGGGCCACTGGGGTTGCTTCAACTGCGGGTCGGAACGAAAGTCCCTCTTCGCCGGAAAGAAAAACTTCCAGCGTCGCTGGCCGTTGCAATCCACCCTGAATCAAAGCTTCCGACAATGGGTCTTCGACGTACTTCTGTAACGCGCGTCGGAGCGGCCGCGCGCCATAATTTCGATCGCTGCAAGTTTTCTCTAGAATCCACTGGCGCGCTTCCGGAGTCAGTGCGATCTGCACTTGACGGTGCACCAATGTTTCGTTGATCTGCCCGACCAGCAAATCGATGATCCGCAACAGATCGTCGTCCGTCAGCGAGTTGAACAATATCACCTCATCCAGACGATTGAGGAACTCAGGATTGAAAACCCGCCTGACCTCGCTCATCACCATGTCGTCTTGACTCTTGGCCATGGAGTCGAGCTCTTTCGACGCGAAACCAAGGCCGGCCTGTTTTTGCAGTTGCCGCGCTCCCAGGTTCGAAGTCAGTATGATAATTGTGTTGCGGAAATCTACCGTATTGCCCAGCCCGTCCGTCAGCTGTCCATCTTCAAAAACTTGCAGCAAGATGTTGTACACGTCTGGGTGCGCTTTTTCAATCTCATCCAGAAGAATTACAGAATAGGGAGTTCGGCGCACGCGCTCGGTCAGTTGTCCGCCTTCTTCATATCCCACATATCCGGGAGGCGCTCCGATCAATTTCGACACGGAATGCTTCTCCATATATTCCGACATGTCGAAGCGAACCAGAGACTTCTCGCTACCGAACAAAAATTCCGCCAGCCTTCGCGCAACTTCCGTCTTGCCCACGCCAGTCGGTCCCAGGAACAGGAAGCATCCCACCGGACGCCCCGGAGCCTTCAACCCCGCGCGGCTTCGTCGAATCGCCCGCGCCAGCGCAGTGATAGCCTTGTCCTGGCTGATCACGCGGCGGTGCAACTCTTCTTCGATGCGCAACAGTTTCTGTTGTTCGTCTTCCTTGATCGCCGAAACCTGGATCCCGGTCCAGCGAGCCACTACCTCTTCGATGTCTTCGCGCGTCACAATGCCCGTCGACGAATCGTCAATCTTCAGTTTTTCCCGAAGCGTGCGCAAATGCTCTTTCTCTTTGCGCTCTTCTTCGGAATAAAACCGCGCCTTTTCGAATTCGTGATTGGCGATGGCCGTTTCCATCCGGTGCGTAATGAATTTAACGCGTTTCTGCACCTCGGAAACTTCTTCCGGCAGCATTGCCTGGCGCAGTTTTACCCGCGAGCCGGCTTCGTCCAACAGGTCAATCGCCTTATCGGGCAGAAAACGGTCGGGAATATACCGATTCGATAGATACACCGCGTATCGAATAGCTTCGTCCGTGTAGCTAACGGCGTGAAACTTTTCGTAGCGATCGCGAACGCCTTGCAGCACGCGAATGGCTTCTTCTTCATTCGGCGCGGAAACCTTCACCGACTGAAAGCGCCGTTCCAGCGACCGATCCTTCTCTACCGACTTGCGATACTCCGCGGGGGTCGTGGCCCCAATGCACTGAATTTCTCCGCGGCTCAATGCCGGCTTCAAAATGTTGGCTGCGTCCAGCGAACCTTCCGCCGAACCTGCGCCCACCAAAGTGTGCAATTCATCGATGAACACGATCGCGTTCTGGCTTTCCATCAATTCTTTCATGATGGTCTTCAGCCGCTCTTCAAACTGCCCGCGATATTTTGTTCCGGCAACGATCAAGGAAAGGTCGAGCGAAAGAATGCGCTTGTCCGCTAGAAACGGCGGAACGTCTCCATCGGAAATTCTCTGCGCCAAACCTTCGACGATCGCGGTTTTCCCTACGCCTGGTTCTCCAATCAAGACCGGGTTATTCTTCGTGCGCCGGCAGAGGATCTGAATCGCGCGTTCCAGCTCTCGGTCCCGGCCCACCAACGGATCGAGCTGCCCTTCCATCGCCGCTTGCGTCAAGTCCCGGCTGAACTCGGCTAGCAGTGAAGCCTCTTTCGGACGGTTGACTGGCACTTTCTCTCCTGCGCTGCGCGTCAACTCCTCCCGCACAGCTGAAAGCCGCAATCCACGCTCCTGCAAAATCTCCGCGCCAAAGGATTTCTCCTCGCGCAAGACACCTAAGAGTAGATGCTCGGTGCCCACATGCTTGTGGCCCAATCTTTCTGCTTCTTCCGCTGCAAAGTTCAGGATGCGCTTGCACTCCTGGCTCAGAGGCACTTCCACCGATGTGGAAATTCGTTCGCGCACGGTGATGCGCGCTTCGATTTCCTTCCGTATCGATTCGATGGAGCCGTGCGAACGCAAAAACCGGTTCGCCAGCGCCTTGTCCTCGCGGAGAAGTCCTAACAGCAAGTGCTCTGTCTCGATGTAGGGGCTGCCATACTGGCTCGCCTCGTAGCGCGCAAAAAAGATTACGCGCCGAGCTTTTTCTGTATAGCGTTCAAACACGAGTCACCTGCACTCTCCCAAGGTCTTGGTCGGGTCCCATTGGAACTGATACAGCGCCTGCGGAATCTGCGTGCAAGTTTGTGGCCGGTGTCAGCTTGCCTCGTTCCATTAGCAGAACGCGGCCCGTTCGCCTTGCTAGCGATAAATTGTGAGTGGCCAATACGGAGGTTAGATGGTGAGAAGCATGAAGACGCTGCATTAGCTCAAAAACATTTTCGGCGCTGCGTTCGTCCAAATCCCCGGTAGGTTCATCGGCAAGTAGCAAAGCGGGGCCATTTACCAGCGCGCGCGCAATTGCCACGCGCTGCTGCTCGCCTCCGGAAAGTTCCCCGGCACGCTGTTCGGTTCGACTGGCCAACCCCACCTCTGAGAGCCATTCGCCGGCCGTTTGGAGCGCCTGCCCCAATGCCACGCCTCGAACCAGCAAAGGCATCGCTACATTTTCCGCGGCCGTAAAATCCGGCAGCAGGTGATGACGCTGCCAGACTAGCCCAACGGCGCGATTGCGATACTCCGCCAGCTCCGCCTCGGAAAAAGACCGGAGCGAATTCCCGCCGAAGTATACTGTACCGCTCGTCGGAGTGTCCAGCGCAGCGAGGATGTGCAGCAAAGTACTTTTGCCCGTACCGGACGGCCCCACAATCGAAACCATCTCTCCACGCTGAATCGAAAAATCCAATCCGTCGATTGGAACTATTTCCTGCGCACCGGAGCGAAAAGATTTCCGTAGATTGTCACAGTGCAGAAGTGTCTCGGAGGGAGCCAAGCCATTACCGGCCCGTTCTTCAACCGCCGAGGCGCTCGAATTCAGCTGGGTCTGCATATCTTCGCAATAACCTATCTCAATTGGGATGCCGAACCCGCAATTCTGTATGTCCTTACTTTACAGCCTGCTAGCCAGCCACTGCCCCGCAGCGGATAGCCTCGATTCTAACGATTTTCACTTTTTGCCCGTACTGTTACCACGTCCGGACTTTTGTTTCTTTCTGGGTCTCGTTTATCTTCTCTCGATATTTCGCTTCTTTTTCGATTCTAACACGTCTGGAGAGTAACAAGTTTCTGAGAATTATTCGAAGCGGAGAATCTGCACCGGCAAGATCTTTGCAGCGGCACGCGCGGGAACAATTGTTGCGGCGATGCTAATCGCGAACGCCGCGGCTGCAATCCATACCGAGTCCAGTGCGTTCGCGTGAAACGGGACGTATGGAATTGCATAGACTTCCGGATTCAGCGGGATCAATCGCCACTTATCGGCGACCCACGCCAATGCATAACCGAGCAACAGTCCCACCGCCGTGCCAGTAATGCTGACGACGATCCCTTGCACGATGAAAATCTTGCGAATCTGCCCGCTTCGCGCTCCCATCGCCATTAGCACAGCGATATCCCGCGCCCGGTCCGTCACCGTCATTGTGAGCACCACAAGAATATTCAAGCCCGCCACAAACGTGATCAGCCCTATAAAAAGCGCAGTTACCAGTTTTTCCAGGCTCAGTGCGCGGAACAGGGCTCGGTTCTCGTCCATCCATGTGCTGGCAGTAAATCCATCTCCTGCTCGGCGCAACAGCGCTTCGGCAATAGCTGGCGCGTCATCCATATTTGTTACGCGCACCTCAAGCAGGCTCACCACATCCCCAATTCCGGCAAGCCCTTGCGCTGATTGCAAGTTTACGAAGCCCCAATTGGCGTCGTAATCGTAGAAGCCCGAATCGAATATTCCTGCGATGCGAAACCGTCTCGAACGCGGAAGCATTCCAAATGGCGTCAGGCTTCCCTGCGGGCTGGTCAACGTCACGTAATCCCCTGCGGAAAGCCTCATATCATCCGCGAGGATGCGCCCCACTAGAAGCGCCGGGATTCCGTCCGCGTCAGCGGAGAAATCAGGCGAACCGGTCACAATGTTGTGCAAAGCTTCGCTCGCACGCCGCTCGAGTTCGGGATCCACACCCTTCAGCACAATGCCGTGTGCGTGCGGCCCGGAAGACAGCAATACGGTATCGTAAATTGCCGGCTCAATCGATCGCACTCCGGGCGTTCCGGCGAGCTGCTCCATCAATTGCCGGTAATCGCGAATTCCTGCGGAGCCGATAGGTTTCAGGTTCACATGCGCGGTAACGCTAAGCAGCCTGTCTCGGATTGCCTGTCGGAAACCCGTGTTCATCGAAAGCGCGATAACCAGCGTCGTGACCCCCGCCGCTACCCCGATCACTGCCAGCAGCGTCACGATTCGCAGCACGGCAGGCCGGTTGGGCGATCGCAAATACCGTAGCGCTACCAGCCATTCAAACGTCATTTCGCGTCACCGCTCTTTTCAGCGCCCGGCGCTTCTTCAGTTTCGCCGCCTTCGCTGCGCAGCAGCGGGAACAAAACTACTTCGCGAATTGTGTGGGAATCCGTTAGCAGCATCACAAGACGGTCAATTCCCACGCCCTCGCCCGCCGTTGGCGGCAGCCCATGCGAAAGCGCGCGAATGTAATCGGTGTCTACTTCCTTCGGTAACTCCAGACCTCCCTTCTCCACTTGTTCGCGAAAACGCTTCTCTTGTTCGAAGGGATCGTTCAACTCAGAAAAGCCGTTCGCGAGTTCCATCCCCGCGATGAAAAGTTCAAAGCGTTCGGTCAGCGAAGGATCGTCCGCCTTCTGCTTTGAAAGCGGCGAGATGGCCGTGGGAAAATCATAAATGAATGTCGGTTGCATCAGATGCGGCTCGGCAACTGCCTCGAAAAGCTCTCCGATTAGTTCCCCATCGGAGAGTTCTTTTGAAATAGCAATGGCCGGCAAACCGTTCGCATTCGCAAAAATGTTGTAACGTTCCGCAAGAGCGCGCGGGCCGCCCGCTGCAGCGAGATCCTCCAGTGACGGACCCGGCGCAGCCGTACTCGGCCAATACTTCCGAATCGCTTCCCGCATCGTTAGACGCTCAAAGCGGGCAAAATCGATCTCGTTCTCTCCAAACTTAAACTTCGTGCTCCCGCAGATTTCCTCCGCAAGCCCTCGAAACAGTTCCTCCGTCAGGTCCATCAACTCCAAATAATCGCTATAAGCCTGGTAGAACTCGAGCATCGTGAATTCCCGCTCGTGGATCGCATCCACACCCTCATTGCGAAAGTTCCGATTAATTTCAAAAACGCGGTCCAGGCCGCCCACCACCAGCCGCTTCAGATAAAGTTCCGGCGCGATGCGAAGATACAAATCCATTTTGAATGTATTGTGATGCGTCACAAAAGGCCGCGCCGTCGCGCCTCCCAGAATCGGATGCATCATCGGTGTCTCCACTTCCAAATAGCCTCGCGCCTCGAAAAACTGCCGTATTTCGCGGATAATCTGCGCGCGCCGCAGGAAAGTTTCGCGCGTGCGTTCGTTTACAATCAAATCCACATACCGCCGCCGAAAACGCTGCTCCATATCCGCAAGCCCATGCCATTTCTCAGGCAGCGGCAGCAGCGCCTTGCTCAACAACTCGATCTTCTCAACCCACACCGTCAATTCATTTGTTTTCGTGCGGAAAAGATGTCCCGACACTCCAATAATGTCTCCAAGGTCCAGAAGCTGAAAAAGTTTGTAAGCCTCCTCGCCCACTGCATCCAATCGCACGTAAATCTGCAGGCGTGCTCCATCGCCAACGATATGCGCGAACGCTGCCTTCCCGTGCGGTCGCAGCGCGAGGATTCTTCCCGCAACCTGCACGTTCACAGGCTCGGCCTTCAACTCCTCCACCGTGCGGTTCGCAAACCGTTCTCCAATCTGCCGCGCCGTGTGCGACCAGGCAAACTTCCGCGGATATGCCGCATGTCCCAGCGCTTCGATATCGCTCAACTTTTTTCGGCGCTGCTGAAACTGATCGAGTGGTTCAAATTCCAATGGATCGCAATCCTTTCGGCGAGCGGGCTTGCCGGGAACTTCGGGCTTTTTGATGGGTCGCGCGCAGTATATCGATTGCCTTCCACGACCGTCAAGAAAACGCCTCTGGGCCAAACCGATGGTATAATCCGCCCCGCTACTTGGGGAGGGCGCGTGCTCGGAAGACGGAGGCGGACGCCTGCCGCTACGCGTCACAGTGTCACCGAAGACTGGATAGCTGCGCTGCCGCGGGAAAAGGGGCACGTGTATGAGACTACCGTGCGGCAGTGGGAATCTTCCTTCGCCATGATGAGCGTGGCGCTGGACGGCGCGCTATCCCTGCGCGCCCGCGGCGAACTTGTCTGCGCGCGCCAGCAGGTTTTCGTGTCGGCCGATCTTCTCATTCGCGTCGCTGACGCTCTCATCGCCTCTTGCGACGCTCTTTCCGCTCGCGGTCGCCACTTGGCCAATCTTCCTCTGGTCGAGCCTCTCAAAACTGAATTCTTTCGCGGCGAAACCGCTCAGAATGCCGCCCACTGGAACGAGCTTCTTCACCACGTACTGTTCGCCAACCGCTCGCGCTTCTTCCAGAAGCTCCGCATCCTCACCGATACGGTCGAGCATGTCGTTCGCGAATTCGATGAAACCGCAGAAGACCTCGGCCAGGGCCTTTCTATCCAGCCATCCGATAGCTGGAAGAGCCTCGACTATCTCCACTATGACTTCAATACTTGTCTCTGCGAATCCGAAATAATACTGAAATCTTTTCTTCGCGCGCTTCCGTCCGAACAGCTCGCAACCTTTGCCATCGAGCTGGGTTCTGTCCCGGTGGCAAAAGGCATGCGACAGAGGTTGAAGGCGCGGTCTCGCATCATCCGAGCTTCGGCATAGAGGTGCTTTCGCTTTTTCATTTCCTTTCTGAGCGTTCCCGCAGCACCGATAACTCATGCCCCGGATGGATTCCGCACTCGTCTAAACATGAACAACACTAGACGCTGGAACGGTTTCCAACGAAAATACCCAAGGATCATAAGCTTGGTACACCATTACTGGGATTGCAGCTTCCTCTGACTGTCGTAAATTGTCAGCGACGGGAATTTGTTGCGCGTTAGGAACCACAAGTACAACTTCTAAGGCGACCGACGCATCGCAGCTAGGGATGCGTCCCGACGGGTAGCGTGGCCCGAACGAGACGAACTGATACGGACGAGTTGCCGGAGGCGGAGGCTATCCGGCTGGCCCAACAGGGTAATGCGCCGGCATTCGAGCGTTTATACCGACTGCATAATCGCCGTGTGTATTCGCTGTGTCTTCGGATGGTAGGAAATACGGCCGAGGCGGAGGATTTAACTCAGGAAGCCTTCCTCCAGCTCTTCCGGAAAATCGCTACTTTCCGCGGCGAATCGGCTTTTTCCACATGGCTGCATCGGCTGGCGGTCAATGTAGTGCTGATGAAGTTGCGTAAGAAGTCCGGAACCGAAACTTCACTCGACGAAATGACCGAGCCGGACGAAGAATCCGGCGGCCCTCGTAGAGATTTCGGCACTCCGGACTTGCGGCTCAGCGGCTCCATCGATCGCGTGAACCTGCAGCGAGCTGTTGAACAGTTGCCTCCAGGATATAAGGCGGTCTTCGTGCTTCACGATGTGCAGGGCTACGAACACAACGAGATTGCCGAAATAATGGAATGTTCCATCGGTAATTCTAAATCACAGTTGCACAAAGCACGTATGCGGCTCCGCGAGCTCCTTCACGAAGCCGTGCGCGACAAGGCCCGCGAAGATCGGAAGGCTGCCAGCGCCGAGTCCGGCAGCGAGGACTAAGAGAAATGGCCACGATCAGTTGTAAGGACTTCATGGACCGCCTCGATTCTTGGATGGGTGGCAACCCTCCGTCCGACGCCGAAGCTCATCTTCGCAACTGTCCCAATTGCCGCAGCCTTATCGACGATCTAAAGGCCATTTGCACAGAAGCCTCAAGCTGGCGCGCTGAAGAAATCGAAGTCCCGCCGCGTATCTGGGCTTCTCTCCAATCTCATCTTGAGCAGGAAGGCCTGATTCACGAAAATCGCCCTGCTGACGCCGTCAAAGCAACCTGGTTTGGCGGATGGCTCGCCGCCCTCCCGCGTCCTGCCCTGGCTGGAGCCTACTTAACCCTTCTCATCGCAGGTGCCTTTGCTCTAAGCCGTCCGATAAATAAACAAACCAACGAAGCGCGCTGGCTGGCAGCCTCTGAGGATTCCACCCTGCCGTTGCGTGCCCAGCTAACCGCCGAGCAAGATTCCTTCGCTTCTTTCAATAACGCGAACCCGGTAGTCACCGCTTCCCTCAACAAGAACCTCGCCATTGTTGACAACTACATCGCTTTATGTGAAAAAAGTGTGCAAGAAGAACCCCAGAATGAAGTGGCGCGGGATTATCTCTACGAAGCCTATCAGCAGAAGGCGGATCTGCTAGCGCAGATGACAGAACGCGGAGAAAACAACCGATGAGTGCCACTCACTTCGTTCGTAAGCAGTTCACCTGGACCGCAACTTGGAAGCCCGTGCCGGTAATTGTAACGAGTCTTTTCTTTTGCTGCGTTCTTTCCGCCGATCCCCAACCGCCTCGCCGCCAGGAACAACATTTCAAAGTCGAAGCCCATCCCGTCGTAACCATTCACAATCCGAATGGCTTGATCACCGTGAAAGCCTGGACCAAGGCTGAAGTGATGGTGATCTCGAATCGCGCGAGCGACGACGTGGAAGTTGATGCCGAACAAATGGGCAACCGAGTGGACGTTTCCACCCACGCCGCTTCTGACAATGTCGCGCCTGATGATATGCGCGCCGACTACCAGATTAACGTTCCGGAAGACGCCGAACTCCAGATCCACAACGACTCCGGCGAAGTGAATGTCGCGAATGTACTCGGCGACATGAACGTAGAAACCGTTGCTGCAGCCGTAGATCTCGAAGACTCCGCCGGCTACGTAACCATCAAAACCGTCGGCGGTTCTTTTCAGTGCACGCGTTGCGCGGGAAAACTCGAAATTTCTTCCATCAGCGGTAATCTTCGCCTCACCGACATCCACAGCTATCACGTACATGCCCAGACCTCCACCGGCAACATTCTTTTCTCCGGTGAATTTCTTCCCAACGGAATTTATCGCCTGAAGAATTACAGCGGCGTGATTGAAGTCCGATTCTCACCCGCGGACTCCTTCGACTTGAGCGCCACTTCGCTAAAGGGAAAAGTGATCAACGAAGCGAGCCTGACGCCCAAGAGCCATCAGCAACATTTCTACAGCAGGTTCGGCAATAGCTTGTTCGGCACTTTCAATGCCGGCCGCGCTAAAGTTGAACTGACCTCCTTCGATGGTACAATCAATATCCTTAAACGTGATTGATTGCGCCATTCCGCAATTTCTTAAACCCATTACCGGTATCCAGCATCATGATCTCTGAAACACGCGTGCGTAGACTCGTCTGCCTCACTGGATTTATGGGCAGTGGCAAATCCACGGTCGCGCGCCTGCTCGCGCGTCAGGTGGGCTGGCAACACGTGGACCTCGATCAGCGCATCATCGAGCATACTGGCCAATCCATTCCTAATATTTTTGCCAAGCTGGGCGAACCGGAATTCCGTCGTATCGAGCACGAGCAGCTCGCCCGCATTCTCGGCGAGTCGGCCGAACAGCAGAAATCCCGTATCGTCTCCCTCGGCGGTGGAACCACGGCGCAACAGCAGAATGTCGCGCTTTTGCGTCGGACCGACATCGCGCTCATCTGGTTGCACTGTCCCGTCGCGGATCTCTTGAAACGGGCTGCTCGCATCACCGACCGTCCTCTCTTTCGCGATGAAGCCAGTTTCCGCAAACTCTACGACGAGCGTCTGCCCTCTTACGAACTCGCCGATTTTAAAGTCGAAGCCAACACCGAGCCCTTACGCGTAGTCGAACAGATTCTCGGGCTGGGAATCTTTCCCAAGGTGACTGCATGAACCCAAAATTGATTTCCCCGTGCTCCTGGTCTTTGCCCCGCGCCGCATTTTTCGTCGCACCGGTACTGTTGGCCGCCGTCGTCCTGATTTCCACTGCTCCCTCCCACGCCGGACGCTCAAGTCTAACGGCCGGTCCCATCCGCCCCGCTGCTTCCCTTTTCGTCGCCGATAAAGGGAAATTGCGCATCCTGGTCAATGGACAGCAAGTGGGCAAGGAAGAATTTGAAATCAGCCCGAGCGGCAGTAACTGGGTGGCTAAGGGCACTGCGGAAATTCAGAGCCCGCAGGGAAACTCACACGTAAACGGCACTCTGGAATTAATGCCGGACGGCACACCCATACATTACCAGTGGTCCACGGACGCCCCGAAAAAAGCCTCGGCCGTAATTGCCTTCAATGGCCCCAAAGCCGATATCGAGCTGCACCTCGAAGGCGCCCGCCCTTACAACCAGCAGTTCACTTTCAACTCGCCTCTCGTAATCATTCTCGATAACAACCTCTACCATCAATACGCCATTCTTGGCCGCATTTACGATTGGGATAAAAAAGGCGCGCAAACGTTTTCAGTTCTCGTCCCGCAGGAAAACACGCCCGGAAGCATCACCGTGGAATCGCTGGGTAAACAGCCGGTGGGCAGTGCGCAACTCGAAGAGTTACGCGTCAAGACGGAAGACAACGAAATTGACGCGTTTTTCGATGGCCCTAAGCTAATGCGCCTCGTCGCTCCCGCTGCCAACGCCGAAATAGTCCGCGAATAGAATCAGGCCGCTTTCGCGTACTCGCGATTCGGACGCTAATAATCGATCTCTGCGAAGAAAAAACTAAAGGCCCGGGAGCGTGCCCGGGCCTTGGGGTGGGAGTTGCAAGTGGATGCTCAGTTTACCGCTAAAGCTGCGCGCGGCGAACTATGTGTGTTGACTCACTAGGATTCGGTTTTTCGATCGTCACCGCAACGCTCATCTCCAAACCTTTGCGAAGAATTCCCAGACTCACGGTTTTCTCGTCACTCTTGTCGCGAAGTTGCTGGCGCAGCTCGCTGAGCGAACCCACCGGCTTTCCGTTCACTTTGACGATCACGTCTCCGGCCTTGAGTCCCGCCTTCTCGGCGGCGGTCCCTGACCGAACTTCCCGAACCAGAATGCCCGCTCCATTCGGTGCGCCGAAATAATCTCCCAGTTGACCCGAAACATCTTCCGCGCTGATTCCCAGCGAAGGCCCGCGAATATCCATCTCACCCAATACCATTGGCGCGTCCACATGGGAATCAAAGTTTGGGTCGCTAAGAACGTAGGCGTTGCCGAAATCGCGCATTTTGCCTTTCATTTTCTTTTTGTAAAATGCGCTGCGGTCTCCCAGTTCCACGGAAATTTCTTGCGTGCTGCCACTGCGCGAAATTGTCATCGAGATATTTCGGCCCGCCGGGGTTTCGCGAACCAGCCGCCGGAATTGAACCGTGCCTTCCACCGCTTGTCCGTCGTATCGAGTAATCACATCATGTTCTTTTAAACCGGCTTTGGCCGCTGGACTGTCTGGCTCGACATCCACAACTTCGACGCCACGGACTTCCGTTAGCCTTGAATCCTTGGCCTTTTTCGCATTCACTTCGCCAATTTCCACTCCCAGCCAGCCGCTGCCTTCGTCCGTCGAACTGGTAAAAACCCTCGGCTCCTGCTCCCACGCGTCGGCCGCTTTTTCCTGCGCTTGTGCCGCGAGATCCGCGGCGCGCGACGCAAGCTCCTGCGCGCTAGCTCCCCACTCACCCCGATTCCCTGCCATGCGGGCCGAGAGGCCTTGCAACTTCGCGATTTGCGGCGCGTTCATCTCAACCTCCTTCGCGATCTTCTCTTACAGGTCGGCAAGCTGTTCCTGCATTTCCTGTTCATTAATACGCGTGGAGTCCTTCAATTGTTCCAGGGTCTCTTTTGAATCTGGGCAAGCAGTTGCCGGTACGGAAGGGGTTGCTGTGGCGCCCTGGCTGGGTGGGGTTGGGCTTTCTGTTGAGGACTGCGCTCTTACCGTTCCGGGCATGCTACCAACCATCAGCAACATGATCCCTAGACTTCCAAAGGAATACGGGAACTTCGTCATGTAGTTGTTCTCGCTTTAGTTAGTACGCCCCTTCAGACACCTGGCCTTTGCAGGAACAGGCGTATGCCGCCGTTAATCGTGCGAACTGAAATCTGCCCGCCGCCCACTCCTAATTTTGCTTGATAGGCGCGCGCTCCCGGCGATCCGGCCGTCGAAGTCACCGGCAAATCCGAAGTCACATCGCCGTTCATGCTCAGCACCTTCAGATCCGCGCGAGCCGAAGTCGGCAATCCCAGCACGACCGACCCGTTTACCGTTTCCAGATTCATCGGGCCGCCGTCGGACAGTTGGCGAAGCTCCAGGCGAACATTCCCATTGGTAGTCTTCTCGCTGAACCGGCCCGTGCTGTTGGTCACTTCCACATTTCCGTTCACGGAACGCAGCGCTCCCGAACCATCCACACCGCGAACGATTACGCTCCCGTTCACCGTTTCCACGCTTCCCAGCAGGATTCGATACGGCACGTGTACGTGATACTCCACAGCTACTTCCGCGCCTTCCCCTTTCGGATAGCGCGTGTGCACCGCAATCTTGCCCGGAGTACTATCCACTTCAATTTTCACCAGCTCCACGTCGTGTTGGTCGCTCTGAGAAGTTTTTACAGCAGTCACTTCCACCTCGTCGCGTTCCCAACCGTCCACCTGCACCGATCCATTCACATTATCCAGCAGGAAGCTTCCGCCCGGCGGCAGCGGATAGGTTTGTTTGAAAAGCTTCTCAATTTCACCGGCTGACGAGTTGGGTGAGAAAAAGAGGATTGCGGCCAGCAACAAAAGAAAGCTCGCTGCAGCTTTCACCGGCCATTGAAAATGGGAGTGGCATTGCCTGTTTCGCATCGTCGTTTGCACAGTACGCCCCCTTGAATCTACTGCTTCTCTGCTCTGTGGATGTTCGGCCCTCTTTCGGCCGGGAATCTTTTGCCCGCGCGATCTGGACCATGCCGCGCTACGACGCTTTGTTGCTCCGTCTACGGCACATTCTCGTGCGCTTGCGCTCGCTCGAGTTGCTGTAACTGCAAACGTATTTTCTCCTGCATTTGTTCCATCTGTTGTTTGTATAGCTGAACTTGCTTGTTCGCGTCACTGGCTACCAGGCGTATGTTTCCCGCCACCGTGCGCAGATGCAGCACTTCGCCTCCCCCATTTAAGGAACCTTCCGTGCGAACCATATCCGCACCGCTGTCGGACGAGCCGTCATCGCTCATCTTCAACTGAAGCGCCGGATCGACGATCACGCGATGCTCGTCGCCCGATTGAACCTGCGCATCGATGGTCACTGGCAATTGCCGTGGAAGGTACACAACAATGTCTCCGTCATTCGATTGCAACTCGCACTGGCTCGGCGACTTCACCGGCGCCACAAACCACGCCGTAATTGCTCCGGCTCCCGTGGACGCTTTCACCGGGCTATCCACTTGCGTTAGATAAATACTGCCTCCCACCGTTTGAAGATCGGTTGGCCCCGAAACGCGCACTACGCGAATCCCGCCTCCGCCTGTTTTCGCCCGCACCAACCCGGTGGATTCCCCTACCTCAATCTGTCCGCCCGTAGTTTCCGCAGTCAGCGCGCTTCCAGAATGTTCCACCGTCACGTTTCCACCCGCGGTTTGCAATTTCGCCACGCCCTCCACCGACTCCATGCGAATGTGGCCGCCGCTGGTATGTAGCGTCGCGCCGCCGGAAACCGCGCCAGTCGTAATATGTCCACCACCGGTGTTAGCGAACAAGCCTCCGCTCACATTGTTCACCGTAATGTGACCGCCGCCGGTTACCAGCCGCGCTTCACCGCCAATGTTTCCGGCCATGATGTTTCCGCCGGACGTCAACACTCTCTCCGGCCCGTCAATATCATCGCTATCAATGTTTCCGCCGCCCGTGGAAAGATCCAGGCTGTAATTTTTCGGCACGTTCACCGTCACCGTTACCCACAGCCGCCCGCTCGATAGCCGCGATGTTTGCCCCCGTAGATAAACGCCATCACCCGTCTCGCGCGCGCTCACCGAAAAATTCTTCAACAACTCTTTCGCATCTTTCTGCGAAGCATCCGTTTCCAGATGAACGGTGTAATCAATCTTTCCTGAATTTTGTGTGTGAACCACGATATTGCCCAGATCCAGCGCAAGATGAAGTCGCAGCCCCTCGCGGGTCGTAATCGCGCCTCTCAAATCGGATTTCAATCGCGTGCTGGAGGTACGAGGACCATCCGCCGGATCCGCCCAAACAGGACTAGCCAGAGTGGTTACCGCAAACAGCGCAAGAAACGTAATATTGCAGGTGAGAGTTAAACCGGAGAATTCGCTGAAGTATTTCCCAATGTTGCGCATCGGCCTGAAAGCCGGCATCGCTCGCGCCATTTTAGAACTTTTGCCGCGGCCCTAGATCTTGAATCGCCGCCGCGCTCTGCAGCCGAATATACGTGCTGGGATCTTTTTGCATGCGCTCTCGCAACACGGAGAGCAAGTGATCGTCGGATTCCACTTGTCCCTTCGCCGCCATCGCGCGCAACGCGTTGATTGCTTCCACGCGCACGCCGGGGTTCTGATCGTCCACCAGCGCATCGAGCAAGGTCTGTTGAATGATGTCTTGCGGCTCCGCGCCATCCAACGCTTCCAGCGCCTTCAGTCGCACCGCCGCATTGTGGTCCGTGTGCACTGTCTGGCAAAGCGCGGAGCGAACATCTGCATCTTTGTTGCGCGCGCGCAACAGCTCCACGGCGTTCATTCGCACGTCTGCATCAAAGCGCTGGTTGTTGTGCAGCACGAACATCAAAAAATTCTTCACATCATCGTTGTTCACCGTTCCCTGCACGGTGAAAGGCCGCTGTGCGTTCAAGTGCACTTCCACTTGCGGAGGCTCGTTATCGCCCGAGGGCACCACGTTCATCACAGCCACACTCGCGTTGTGAAAATCTAACTTAGTCAAAGAATCCGTTTGAGCAACATTCGTGCCCACCCGAGGCTGCAAAAGCCTGGGCCCCCACATTCCCACCGAGAAACCAATCAGCAACAGTAACGCCGCGCTCCACGCCGGTGCCGGAGAAATCCAACTCGTTGGCAATAACGCGCCAACTGTGCGCCTCAACCAGCCATGCTCTTCTTGCCTATCCAACGCATCTTCCAAACTCGCACGGCATCCCGCCAGCAGCGCCGCATCCGGCTCCGTGCGATTGCTCGAGAGCAACGCCACCAGCGCATTTTCCTGCGCCAGCGTCTCATGACACCGCTCGCACTCAGTTAGATGGCTTTTCATTTCGGCGACCTCCGATGCATCGAGTTCGCCTGCGGCAAACAGAGTCCACTTCTCTTCGAAGCCGTTACAAATCTCAGCCGCCATTTTGTCGTGCCGCTCCTGCTGCATTCCTTTTCGTCCTCACTTATAGCAACACTTCAAACTTCGAACTCCTCGAATCCGTAACAGAACTTGCCGCGCCTACCTCATCCCATCCAGGCTCGCCCGCAACTTTCGCGTCGCGCGAAACAAAGAATTCTTTACTGTCTCTTCCGACGTTCCCAACATCTCGCCGATCGCCCGCAATTTCAATCCCTGATAGTGCTTCATCTCAAAAACCATTCGCTCGCGTGGAGAAAGCCGGTCCAGCGCTGTCGCAATGTGCGCACCCAACTCTTGTCCCAGCAAATTTTTCTCCGGATTCGCTCCCGGTCTCAGTTCCGGCTGGCGGTCAAAAAAATCTCGCGTCCCGCCCTCCGCTTCTTCCGGCACCGGCGCTTGATCCTCTCGACGGCTCGTGCGGCGCCGCAAATGGTCCAGCGCCACATTCGTCACGATGCGGTATAGCCAGGTATAAAAGCTGCACTCAAACCGGAAGCGGTGCAAGTTCCGGTAAACCCGCAAAAAACTTTCCTGGTAAATGTCCCGCGCATCTTCGGGACGATGCACCAAATTCAGCGCCAGACGCAGCACATCGCGGTCGTAGCGCCGTACCAATTCCTCAAACGCCAGACGGTCTCCCGCCTGTGCGCTGCGAACCAGCGCGTGCTCCTCCGCAAGCTTCACCGCCGCTGCGGCGCGCGCATCCCCTTCAAACGCGACGCTCATCCCCATGGTGTTTGCCGCCGGTTGGGTTTCCGCTTCGGGTGGCTTCGCCTTATTGCCATTCCCGTCACGAACCCCGCGGTCTCCGGACCTTTCTACAAGATTCGAGTATATTGACGGTTCTTGTGACCGTTGGTGAGCACCACTTGACGTAGATTTCCCACTATCGGACATATGCCCCAAAGCCTGTCCTCTAGCTGTGATGCACGGCGTATGTAAGATGTTGTAGCGGATACGTTTAGTCTTTCAATTCGGATACCCAATCGCTCGCGCTGCCGTGCAAGAATCAGCCATAAATTGAATTGCACGGCATGCGCCAAATCTCATATCTTCGACCCCAAAAGGATCAACCCATAAACCGCCAAGCAAACCACGAAATCCACCGCGCTGCCCCAATCCAACAAAAATTCCTGGTGCCTCAAAGCCCGCGGCAGGTGCGGCACCAAAGAAAAAGAGTAAATCGCATTCCCCGCCAAAATGGCAGCAGTGTATTCCGCCCAACGGCGAACCGTAATCCCAAGAAACCTGCGCTGCATCACAGTCATGTTACCTTCGCACCCTGCGCGAGTCCGCATTTAAGACTTACATGTAGCGCCGCGGTCTTCAGCGCGCCATCGTTCCGTGCGGCGTAAATTTCTAATCTACCTCGCATCCATGCACTGGATCTTGCCTTCTATCTTGTCGTCTATCGTGCCATCCGCGCCTTGCCTCCGCGTCGTCCGCATGAAAATGTTATAAATGTCCTGCAACTCAATCACTCGAATTGACCAGCGTCTAACAGATACTCTGAGCCCGTGAACATCTCCCTCACAACTCCCGTAAAATTTCTCCGCGGCGTCGGCCCTCACCGCGCCGCCATTCTCGAAGATCGCGGACTCTTCACCGCCGGCGATCTGCTCGGCTATCTCCCATTCCGTTACGAAGACCGCATTCGTTTCACCAAAATTGCCGAAATTATCCCTGGCCAGGTCCACACCATTCTCGCAGAGGTAACTTCCGGCGGAGGCGCCACCGTCCGCTTCGGACGCGGCCGCCCCGCCATCTTCCACGCCACCCTTCGCGACGGTTCCGGCACTCTTCACGCGCGCTTCTTCCACGGCGCCTATCTCGAAGGTCGCATGAAAGAAGGCCAGCGCTTCGTCCTGCACGGAAAAGTGGAAGTCGACCCTTATCGTCCCGCTCGCCTCGAAATGGTGAATCCGCAAATCGAATCTGTCGGCGCAACGGAAGGGGCCGCCACAGATTCCACCGAGGTCGGTCGCATCGTTCCCATCTACGAAGCCATCGGCGCAATCGGCTCGCGCATGCTTCGCAAAATTATTTACGGTATCCTCGCCAATTTCGAAGGCGATATTCCCGACCCTCTTCCTCCGCAAATCCGCGAGCGCTACAAGTTTCCCTCGCGCCGCGAATCGATCCTCTTCGCCCACTTCCCTCCCAAAGATGAAAATGTTGAATTACTCAACAGCTTTCGCAGTCCCGCGCAAACTCGCCTGATCTTCGAAGAATTTTTCTACTATCAACTAGCCCTCGCTCTTCGCCGCTCGCGCGATCGCTCACAACGCGGCATCGCCATGCGCGTCCGTGAGGAAAAAATCCGCGATGCCGTGAAGCGCATCCTGCCTTTCAAGCCAACGGCAGCGCAAAAACGCGTTCTCGTCGAAATCGCGGGCGACCTCGAACGTCCTTTTCCCATGCATCGCCTTTTGGAAGGCGACGTCGGCAGCGGCAAAACCATCGTCGCCCTCGAAGCCGCCACTATCGTCATCGAAAATGGCTATCAGGTCGCCCTCATGGCGCCAACCGAAATTCTCGCCGCGCAGCATTATCTTTCCGCACGCCGAATTTTTAAGTCCGCAGGTTACGGCGTTGAACTTGTCGTAAGCGGGAGAAAAAAATTAGTAAAGGACGCTGCTCTCGCCGGCGCGGAATCGGGCGAAGCCCAGCTCGTCGTCGGCACGCACGCCCTGATCGAAAATCCCGTGATCTTCAAACGCCTCGGCATGGTCATCGTCGATGAACAACACCGCTTCGGCGTTCTCCAACGCAAGCGCCTTATCGAAAAAGGTGCTTCGCCGCACGTTCTGGTGATGACGGCTACTCCCATCCCGCGCACTCTCGCGCTCACTCTTTACGGCGATCTCGACCTCTCTGTGATCGACGAAATGCCGCCAGGCCGCACTCCCATCGAAACTCGCTGGAGCGATGACTCGCAACTCCCCGGCGTCTGGGAATTTGTGCGGCGCGAAATAGCGCGTGGCCGTCAAGCCTACGTTGTCTACCCGGTAATTGAAGAATCCAAGCAGGAACTGAAAGCCGCCACTGCTGAATACGAACGCCTGGCCAAAAACGTCTTCCCTCAACTACGTCTCGGCTTGCTGCACGGCCGAATGAAAAATGACGAAAAAGACTCTGTCATGGAACAATTTCGCCGCAACGAAATCCAAATCCTCGTCGCCACCACCGTGATCGAAGTAGGCGTCGATGTCCCCAACGCTACCATGATGGTCATCGAACACGCCGACCGCTTCGGCCTTGCACAACTACACCAACTTCGCGGACGCATCGGCCGTGGCACCCAAAAATCTCAATGCATCCTGATCGCGCCGAAAAAAATTACCGGCGACGCACAAGAGCGTCTGGAAACCATGGTCGCCACATCCAACGGATTTGAAATCGCCGAACGCGACCTGAAACTGCGTGGCCCCGGCGAATTTTTCGGCACACGCCAGCATGGCGATGCCGCATTTTCAGTGGCCCAGCCTTTGCGCGACCACGAGCTCCTGGAAATGGCCCGCCGCGAAGCCTTCGCCCTCGCCGAAGATCCCGCCAAAGCCGCCGAAGTAGTAGCGCGCCTCGAATCGCTAAGCGCCGCATGGCAAAAACGCTACCAACTGGCCTCCGTCGGATAACCCGCGCAAGAATTCAGCGGCTTTTCGTATCGCCGCCATCTTGCCGGCTCTTTTCCCGACCGTTCTGCGGATTTCAAACTATCCGCACACAAAGATTCGTTCATCTCTAAACATGAGGTAGATTATTGGGACTCATGCGCGTCATCGCCGGAAAATATCGCAGCCGCCGCCTAAAAACTCCAAGCTCCTTCAAAGTCCGCCCCACCAGCGACCGCCTCCGCGAAACGCTCTTCAACATCCTCGGCCCGTCCGTGGAGGAGTCCCTCTTCGTCGATCTCTACGCCGGCACCGGCGCCATTGGAATCGAAGCCATTAGCCGCGGCGCACGCGAAGTTTTCTTTATCGACCGCGATCCCGCCTCCATCAGCCTGGTCCGCCAGAATCTCGAATCCCTGAAAATTTCCGCTGGAGTAGAAGTAATCACCGCCGACGCAGAACGCGGCCTCGACAAACTAGCCGCCCGCCACCTAATCGCCGATTTTATTTTCCTGGACCCGCCCTACGACGACGACGGATGCGTCGAAGTCCTCGAATATCTCGACGCCTCTCACCTCGTCGCTCCCCAAGGCTTCGTCATCGCCGAACACAGCGCAAAGCTAGATTTGCCCGAGCGCCTAGACCGCCTCGAACGCACCCGCCTCCTGGAACAAGGCGACGCCGCCCTAAGCTTCTACCGCCTAGCCGCCGCCGCATAGCTAAGGTGGGGCCGAAAAGTGTTGCTTGGACTCCCGGGTAACCGCCTCGATCGAGACACGCGCAAAGCCGCGGTCGTTCCAAATCAATCACCTTGAAAGTCGATATCCCTCAATCGGGACGCAATATAGGTAAGCTCGGCGATGTACCGCTTTGCTGGCATACCTCTGTGCTGCCTTTCGGCTTCTAGTTCGCTAACCACATCTTCAATCCGTCGGTACAGTTGATACAGTTCCGAGTGTCCCGATTCCGTGTAGTGCTCCCCCATGAGTGCTTGGTCCGGCTTCTTCTCTACCATCAGCGTGCTCCAAGTTTTACTTCTCTCGTGTTTGCTTCGTTTCGTCCCGGTACTTTTGTAGGACGATTAGGACTTCGTCAAGCGCTATCTCCTTTGCGCCTTTCTTAGAAACGACGAACTCTCCGCCTTCTCTGAACTCCACCATATAGGAGTCCCCTTCTATCTGGACGAGTTTTTTCATCGTTGCCTCCGCGAAGATTGTAAATTCCTGATAATATCAAGTCAATTAAGGCGGAAAACTGAGACTGGCCTACTTCTTTTTACCAAAATGCTCTGTCACAATCTGGGGGTTCTCATCCACGATATGCACGAGTTGGGGATTGACCCGGTGTTTTGGAATCAAAAGGAGGCGATATGAAGAAACTCATTCTCATTCTGATGTCCTTAGGGTTTTCATTGGGAGTTCTCGCCGATGAAACTATCAGACCGAATGGTTGGTCGTGGCAGAAAATCAGTGACGCTCGTCGGTTGGGATACGTAGAAGGATTCAGCGAAGGGCAAACGGAATCTATGCTTGAAGCTCACTGTGAAGAGACAACGCTTCCAGCACTTCAGGCAACTGGCGCTTGTATTTTACACAAATTATGGCGAGATACCCTGATAGGAACAGATGCAGATAAAACGTTAGATATCATGGTCAAGTTTTATGCGGTACCTCAAAACCTACCTGTTCGTTGGGGGCACGCTGTAATTATTTCCGGAGCTATAGTGAGCGGTGTGCCCGTAGACGACAAAGACTTACAAGTAATACGACAAGAAGATGCCAAAGTCCCTTCCAAATGCCCGAAGGCCGTTGGTTGAAATCCAGCCCCCGCAACCACTTTCTTCCTTTTACCCACAGCGACGCCGGCGATCGTGGCCAGTGTATATTATCTATCGCGCGGGTGAATTCCGTCCTGCTCGGTACTTCTGTAACCTTGCTGAGGCTTGGTCGCAAGATATCCAACCGGCGATTGGCACATTCCCCTTGTTCGGGTTAGGGAAGCTTTCTAGACAAAAGTTTTGATTCACGGTGCGATCGAAGCCATTGTTGTAGGCGGGTGGGCAACCCTTTCGCACCACACCGAAATTCCGCTACGCCACGCGTCGATTTTGAGGGTGCCGCAGTCTTCGTTTTCCAGAAGGCTGCGGGTTTAGATCAAACACCTGCGACATTCCTCCCGGCATTCCCGCCGCGATTTCCCCTCGTTCCCAAAACGGAACGGGCTCAGGCCGGTGCCCAAGAGCTGACGACGGCTCGCAGCCGTTCAAACGGAATGGCCTTTCGCCAGCGCGTCGCGGACGACGGCCTGCTGAGCCGCCGCGAATACATCGCGTGCGGACGTCGTACCCGCAACGTGCTCCGTAGCCGTGGTTCCCAGGTCCATCCTTCCCGCGTTCACGCTCTCAAACATTTCTTCGGCAGGTCCAGTGTGGCCCTTCGGGACGCCGAACTGTTCGAACGCTTCCGCCCACCCTGCACGCGGGACGGCAAAGGCTTTTACGTCGCGTTTTAGGACTTCACCCAATTGTTCCGCCACTTCATCCGCGCTTACCATCGAACCGAGCTCGATAACGCGATGCCCTGACCACGCCGGCCCGGTCAGAAGCTTTGCTACCTCTGCGCCGATGTCGCTTGTCGCGACCATTGTTGATTTCCGGTTTGTAGGATTGTAGAAGACTGGTAGTGTTCCGCCTTGCGCAGCCTGTAAGCCGAAAAGAAAGTTTTCGAAAAAGCCGCCTGCGCGCACAAATGCGACCGGAGATGGCAGGCTGCGAAGACCTTGCTCAAAAAGCGATAAGGCCGTGATCATCCCCAGCCCGCTTGTTCTATTCGCGCCCATCGACGAGAGCGCTACCACCCGCGGCGGCACTGCCTTGGTCAGCGCCTCGACATAGTTCGCAATCACGCCCTTCGCTTCGTTGTAATCAGGCGAGGGTGCCCATACAGTCGGCAACATAACAAACGCGCCCTCAACACCCTCGAGCGCCGCCGCTATGCCTGTCGCATCGTTCCAGTCTCCCTCCATCAGCTGCACGCCTTGGTCCGCCCACTTCGCCGCTTTCTCGCGATTGCGTACAAGTGCTCGCACCTGTTTGCCTTGCTTCAGCAGATGACGCGCGGTGGCGCCTCCAACTTTTCCAGTAATGCCCATGACTAAATACATGTTCGTTTCTCCTTGTTGTTATTGCAGCGATACGGCGGGCGGGCTTTTTCCGATACGCTACGGTTCCGTATGTGTCCTACTCTAGATTAGACTACTCTTCGAAGTGAAAAGATGCGCGGCCAGGTGCCGGACTTGTCGCTTCTCAGAACGGCCGGATTTTGACGTCGGCGCGTGGCGCCTTTTTCGCACCACACTGAAATTCCGTTACGCCACGCGTCGATTTTGAGGGTGCCGCAGTCTTCGTTTTCCAGAAGGCTGCGGGCTTAGATCAAACACCTGCGACATTGCTGCCGACATTCCCGCCGCGATTCTCTCCCTCATTCCCAAAACGGAACTTCTCGCAAAAATAATTCACGCACACAGCCTCCCACTCCTTGAAATCGCTCCAAAACCGTGCTACAAAAAGCTTCCCCAAAATATCTTAATAATATTTTTGTGCCCCGACAACGGGGCCAGAGCGGAACTGCGCCTGGTGAGTTTACCCGCCGTGGTGAATCCCAAAGGGATTCATCCTGAGCGCAGCGAGTTTTACCCGCCCCCGGCGGGCGAAGGGCGGGTCTGCTCGCTGAATTTATAGGAGGCTATGTGCCGGCAGTTTGCGGAAGAAAGATGACGATGGCGCGGCGCCAAAAGCCCGCCAAAATTGACCCAGTTGTCACTTCAAAAACCGCAAGTGGGCGCCCACTTCTAATCGACAGTGCACTACCAACAGAATTCAACGCAACTCACTCAAAACAAACCACGGAAAAATTTCTAACCGGGGCTAGAACACACATTAGGATTTTAAACTTTTCGCCATCCTCAACACAAAATCTCGCCCAGTTGATACAGCGCAAGCCGTACCAAATTCCCAAAACGGTTCCTCCCAAAAACTCGACCGCCCTCAGCCTATTTCTTTCGCGCCTGCCCGTCGCGGCGGGCCGATTCACCCGCGCGAGTTTTCGATCTGACGCTCGCTCAACTGCCGACAACCGTCGCCGTGAGCGCATTTCTAACCGAAACTGCTATGCAAACAGAACCTGCGGAAAACAAACGATTAAAGCCCGTCTAACCGAAACTGGAATCACTCACGTCGCCTCGAGAAGCCGCACTTCTACCCGGTTCTGGTCGAAAAATAGAAGTAGCAGAAAACAAAACATTAGACCCCTTCTACCCGGGGCCACAACCGCACAAAACGATTCCCGAGTTTCGCGGTTTTTCCCCTCAGCCTTCTGGTCTCAAAGTACAGCCGCTTCAGCGCTCAACGCATCGTACTCCATCGGGTATAATGCCACGCACATGCCTTCAGGCTCCCAAGGAACCCAGCGCGCTCGCATGATTCCGCCACATCCAGAGCCTCCGGACTCGTTCGAAGCGTTGCCGGTGCACTCCCGCCTGCCCCGCCTCGACCTCGGCGTGGACTGGGAATCGCCCTGGCAAGAATTCCGCTCCAGCGTTCGCGACTTTTTCCGCGGCCCGCGAGTGGCACGGCACGCCATCGTTGCTCAAAATGAACAGCTTCGTGTCGAATGGATCGAAGGCAAAGTTCCCCGGCGCGCATTCGTCGCATCCGTTCTCTGGCACGTCGCTATCGTGATGATCCTGCTGCTTCCCATATGGGGTTTCCTGGCCCATGCCGAGCCGACGCTCACCCTGCCGCAAATTCAATTGACCTACATCCCGACGCAGGATCTTCGCCCAATTTCTTTACCCGGAACCCAGCCGAAGCCCATCCCGGTAGGCGATCCGGCCAAGCCGCTGCCGCGCAGCGGGGCCGACGCGTTTCATCCGCGGCAAACCATCCTTTCGCAGCCGCTGAAAATCACTCATCCGCGGCAAACTCTAATTCAGCCGGAAGCGCCGGCAGCGCCTCCAAAGATGGTGCCGCAGATGCCCAACATCGCGGAGTGGGCCGCAACTTCACCCGCGCCCAAGCCGCAACTTAGGATTTCGCCGACCGTGGTCGCTCCGCGTGTGCAGCGTCGTGCAGCAAGCGACGTCGCCGCGCCTGATGTGGCCGCGCCCGAAAGAAACTTAGGCCCGCTCACGATCGCTCCATCCCCCCTCGAAAACGCGCAACCCAAATTGCCCGTGAATCCGATGACGAATTCCGCGCCGGCCCAGCGCAGTGTGCACGCCGAAGCCGGAGCCGCTCCCGTAATCGGCGCCACCGCCTCGGCGGGCGATGACAGTTTGCACCGTCTGATCGCCATCTCCGCCACACCCGCACCGCCCGCACCGGAAGTCAACGTTCCACAGGGAAATCTTTCAGCGCGCGTCTCGATTTCTCCCGACGGTACGCGCGCCGGCGTCCCGGGTGGTTCGGCGAACGGCGCGGACGGCAACGGTGGTTCAGGAGGATCGGCAGCGAGCGCCGGCGGCGCTGGAAAAAATTCAGGCGCGAATGCAAGTGGTCTTCCCTCCGGCGTAAGCATCAGCGGGGGCAACGGTAATTCGAGCACCGCAGGACTCGGAACGGTGGGAAATCGCTCCAAGCCGCTAATTCTAAAACCTATGACGAATACTTCCGCGCCGCCCAATGCGTCGCGCAAGGAACCGATCGACATAGGCAAAATCGATCCGGGCATGCCGCCGGAAAAAATCCTTTCGGGCAAGGAAGTTTTCACGCTGCACGTGGACATGCCCAATCTCACAAGCTCGAGTGGAAGCTGGATTCTGAATTTCGCGCAATTAGACGATTACGCGCCCGCTTATCAGCGTCCCAAAGGAAAACTGGCCGCGCCCGTGCCAGTGCGCAAAGTCGATCCGAAATATCCGCAGCTCGCCATCAAGCAGCACATCGATGGCGAAGTGATTCTCTACGCCATCATCCGCAAAGACGGCCACGTCGACAGCATTCAAGTGGTGCGCAGCATCGACCCGCAGTTGGACAAAAACGCCATGGAAGCTCTGTCACGCTGGGAATTCCGCCCTGCAACCCGTGAAGGGCAGCCCGTCGAACTGGAAGCCGTCATACACATCCCCTTCCGCTACGATCCGCCTCCCGAGTAGAACAAAAATGCAAGCCGGGAAAATACCCAGCGCGCTTAAACGCAGCGCCAAATATTCTATTTCCGGATTTTATATTCGAGCCTTTGGAACGCGCGACAACATTCTATGAAGCAATGTTGATCGGCTTTCGACGACACTTCTAAGTTGAAGCTTTCTGCGAGGGGGTGTGGTGCTGCTCCGCGGCCTTTTCTTCCAAGAGTTTGACCAATGCGAACAACACAAGATTGGCCGGAGTCGCGATGCCGAGTTCCTTGCCGCGGCGGACCACGTAGCCATTCAGAGAATCAATCTCAGTGCGCTTCCCGCGCGCCAGATCCTGGGCCGTGGAGGAAGTTGCGTCGCTGCCCACACCCTGGAGGAATTGCAAGCCCTGAGAAAGAAAATCCACTTCCGGCAATTTCACACCCGACGCTCGCCCCACCGCTACCGTCTCGGCGATCACCTGGCTGAAAATGTCCCGCGTCACCGCGCTGTGTGCCAAATGCGCATAACTGATTTGGGTGATCCCAGTGGCCGCATTGCCGGCGCAATTCATTACAAATTTGGACCAGAGGTCCGCCTCGATGTCCGGCGAAACGCGGCACGGCACGCCCGCTGCAGTGAAGAGCGCAGCAATCCGCGTCGCACGATCCGCCGGCAGCGGCGCGGAAGATTTGGAGGAGCTATCGCGGTCGGGAAACTCGCCCAGCGCCAGGCTTCCGCCGCCGGAATGTTTTATATGGCCGGGCTCGGGCATCGCTGCTGCGATGTACACCACCGCAGCCAGCGCATCGATTCCCGACGCACCGCGAATCCGGGGAATGTTGTCCACGCCATTTTGCAAACTAACGAGGACCGCATCCGGCGCGAGATAGGGCTTAAGGGACCGAGCGGCGTCTTCCGTGTCGGTGGTTTTTACACAGAACAGAATCACATCGGCATCGCGCACCGCGAATGTTTCCGTGGAAGCGTTCACCGCAACACGTTCTTGAAACGAAACTGTGTCGAGCAAAAGTCTGTTCGCGCGGATGGCTTCCACGTGCGCAGCGCGGCCGATCAATGTGACCTGCACGCCCGAGCGCGCCAGCATCCCACCGAAATACGAGCCCACCGCGCCCGCGCCCAGCACGGCAACCCGCGTCTGCATGTTAGTGGCAGTCATCGATTCAAATCCTCGGCTCCATCATCGAAAGAAAAACTCGTCTCTAAGAAATTCCCGAACGCATCAAAAATGGCTGCGCATTTCGCGGAAGCTGTTCAGGATCAAAAGCTTTCCCCCGCCGCTCTCGATCTCGCATTTTTCCAGTTCCCAGGTAGCCGAGTGCGGAATGAACACAGCGCTCAGGCCGGCATGCATGGCCGGGTTGATGTCGCTGCGCGGGCTGTTGCCCACCATCCAGCCGTGTGTTTTGACAATCTTGAATTGCTCGATCATACGCTCATACAGACCGGGATCTTTTTCCAGCACGATTTCGATGGAATCGAAATAAGGCTGCAAGCCCGAGCGCTCTACCTTGGCAGCTTGCTCCGCAGGCTCTCCTTTGGTGACCATAATCAAGCGGTGATGCTTGGCCAGGTAAGCGAGGGTTTCCGGAACGCCTTCGAGTATATGCGGAGGCGTGGCTTCCAATTCCGCAGCCATTCTCTCGATCTCTTTCACAAGCTCGCGCTTCGCCGCGTTGCCCGCAAGTTTCAAATAGGTATCTTCCAGCGAGCGACGAAAGCTGCGCACGCCATAACCGTGCTGGCGGATATTGCGGCGTTCGGTCTCGTTCAAGATGTGGCGAATATATTCGCGGGTATAGCCAAGGTGTTCGAGTTGGGTGATGAAATGATCGATGGTCTTCTCGAAGAAAATATTGTTTTCCCAGAGGGTGTCGTCCGCGTCGATCAGTATTGTGTGCCTGGCCATACCAAACTTTCGTGCTCTCCCGCCGACAGGAAGTCAGAACCCTATTTTACCTAGTAGACGGACGATTTATCGCGCCCCTAATCGAGGAAATAAATAACGCTCAGCATGCCAAATTGTCAGACGGCGGAAGCTTTTCGCGTTCCGGCGGCCACTTGCTCCAGAATCTCGCGCGCAATTTTCTGCAAATCCCCGAACCGCGCGAGATATTCCTGAAAATCGCGGTTCAAATCAAGGGCCAGGTTAGCATTGAGCTTGGTGCGCAAGATCATATCGCGCAGGTGAACAGGGTGCGGCAGAACAGCTTCGTCCCTCAGCTCTTCGAGGGCCAAATTCGGATCGTAGTGATACATGGTTCCTCCTCAACAGGCGGGCGGAAACCACATTCTACTCCGAATCAACGAATCGCGAGAGGTTCGAGGACTTTAAGCCGAGGCGGGAAGAAATTCGTAACGCTCGATACGAGCTGCGATTCCCGGAGTTCCCTTATCCTGGTCCACGCGCAGAACGCGAGCGTAGCAGCGAATATGCACGTCACCGGCAAGAGTGATTTGTTGCGGCAAGGTGAGAACGAATTCGATGGGGCTGCCGGTCTCGACAATCGCTTCCATAACAAAGTAGAGGCCGCGGAAACTGACGTCGCGCGTTTCACCTTTTTTTTCGAGGATGCCGCTGTCCGCTGAGAAGCGAACTTTCATGGGCAGATTCATGGTAAATCTTCGCGCGGCGCGACGCTCTACATCCGATTCCATCCGCCCTCCAGGGGAGCAGTTCAGCTTTCGTCAAACTACCACTGCCGCGCGATTGCCGCAACGAGATTCGACGGCAAAAACAAAGAGAAAATCACACTATCAATTTCATTCGCCTTTGCGATGAGCGAAACTGTCCGTTACACTCGCAACCTAATTTATGGCGGGAGTATTTCATCGAAGCATTTTTCTGGAAGGGCAAGCCGGGCGACTCGAGTCCACGCTATGGACCACGCCCGGAGCGGGCGCGCGCCTAGCGGCTGTCGTTTGCCATCCGCATCCTATTTTCGGCGGGACGATGCACAACAAAGTCGTATATCAGGCAGCGAAGACCTTGCATCGCCGAGGCGTGCCGGTGCTGCGATTTAATTTTCGCGGAGCGGGAATGAGCGAGGGGCGGCACGATAAGGGTGAAGGCGAGCTCGAAGATGTTCGCGCGGGATTGAATTACCTGGCGAAAGAATCCTCCGGGCTGCCAATTTTGCTTGCAGGATTCAGTTTTGGCGCGTGGGTAGGTTTGCAGGTGGGATGCGCGGACGAACGAGTGACCGGCGTGATTGGTTTAGGAATTCCTGTGGACAGTTCCGATCTCACTTACTTGCGAGGTTGCGCAAAACCAAAACTTTTTGTGCAGGGCGTAAACGATCGGTTTGGCTCACGACCAAATGTCGAGAGGCTTTTCAACGAGCTAATAGAGCCAAAAGAACTCATGTTTGTCGAAGGCGCAGATCATTTCTTTACTGGGCATCTCATTGAGATGGCTGCGGCAATCGACAGGTGGCTGGATGAAACTTACCCAGAGCTTCGCGAAAGTTCCTCTGCCCGCTAGCCTCTGGATTCGAATAATTTCAGAAATTGTTCGCGGGAGGCCGGCTCAGTCCCGATGAGGCTCAGGTTTTTATCCACGTGAGCGGTCTGGCTCATGCCGACGAGCGCGGTGGTAAGTCCCGGAACAGAGCGTGCGAATTGCAGGGCAAGCGTGGAATTTTCTTTCACTCCGAGCGCCGCAGAAACGAAGGCCGGCAAATTCCTGGTAAGTTGACCTTGCAACAGCGCCGCGCTGGTAATCAACGAAATTCCGAGGGTTCGCGCGGCCTGCACCATCGGCACCGGTTTACCATCGATCATTTGATTTGGCCGCGTGAGCGCTTCCGGCATAGCCAGGTTGAACGGCAACTGCACGAAACGGAAATGATGGGCGGCCCCGCCAACTTCGCTTGCGATTCCAGCCATCTCCGCGAGCGACAAGTATCCCGCTCCCTTGAGGTCCTCGCGGAATGAATTCCAGGTGGCCATGCCATACGCGCGGATTTTTTTCTCGCCGACGGCGGTTTCCAAAAATGTGAAGGCTGCGCGGATGCGCTGACGGAATTCCTCGGGCGAAACTTCGCCCAACTGCGTCTCGGGATTGTGCAGATAAAAGACGTCAATGGTTTCGATTCCCAAGTTGCCGCGACTGCGTTCGAGCTGGTCGGCAAGATATGCCGGCGCCATGCAATGGCATCCCGCAGCGATTTCTTCCGCACGAAAAATTCCGCGTTCCAGGAATTCGTGGGCAAAGTATTCGTTGGCGTCCGCAGGCATCTCTCCATCGGGAGTCAGGAATCCGGCTTTAGTGCAAACCACAATTTCGTCGCGAGAAAATCCGTTGGCGAAAAGCTCTTTCAGCGCGGCGCGCACGGAACGTTCGCTGCGTTGAAAGCGATAATTAATAGCGGAGTCGATGACGTTGCTGCCATTTTCTACAGCGGAAACGATCGCGGAGGCGTAGGCGGCGTCTGTGGCGCTGTCCGGCTCGCCGAGGTAAGTGCCGATACCGATGGACGAAAGAACGAGACCGCCCGGAATTTCACGGAAATGGCCGGCAGCAGAGCGGCCTTTGAAGCGCGCGGCATAGCGCAAAGTGCCTTCAGGCGTAGCGAAACCGGCTTTGCGTTCTTCAGTTACCGCTGAAACAGCTGACATCAGTCCTCTCTTTCAATCCCGCGCGGCTCGAACTCGCGCGCAGTATATCAAACGTTGGTAGATGGCGTTCGCGGACGGGCATTCCGGCCCCTCAATCCGGTTCGCCGGCCAAGCCTTGCGCGACAAGCAACTCCCGAGCTTCCAACCTAAGTTTCGGCAAATGCCGCAAGAAAATAAAGCCGCCTGCTATCGCTCCAATTCCGCCGATGGCGACAGTCCAAGGAGCGCCGATGCGATCCGCCAGAATCCCCGCGAACAACGCGCCCATCGGCGCCATGCCCATGAACATCATGGTGTAGACGGCCATCGCGCGTCCCCGCAATTCATCCGGAACCATGGCCTGAATCATGGTGTTGGAACTGGACATCTGCAACATCACGCTGTAGCCGACTGGAAGCAACAGTATGGCTGACAGCACGAGCCAACGTGAGAATGAGAACAGAACAAGGCTGACTCCGAAACCAATCGCAGAAAACGCGATCCACCTGCCGAGTCCGTGAACTCCACGGCGCATGGCAAGAGTGAGCGCGCCGAACAACGCTCCCAAGCCGCTGACACCCATTAGGATGCCGAGGGCGCGCGCGCCACCGTGCAAGACGCGGTCTGCAAAAATTGGCATCAATACCGAATATGGAACCGCAACCAAGCTGACCACACCAATCAACAGCATGATGGCCATGATGGGCGCCGTACGTCGCACGAAACGAAATCCTTCAGCAATATGTTCGATGGCCGTCGCTTCTCTGGAAACAAAACGCATCGGGCCGAGCTTCATTAGAACCAAACCGACGAGCACGGCAATGTAACTCACGCCATTAGCAAAAAAACACCAGCCTTCGCCAATCCAGGCGACCAGCAAACCAGCAATAGCCGGTCCAATCACGCGCGCGCCGTTAAACATGGAAGAGTTCAGCGCGATCGCGTTCATCAAATCTTCGCGACCGACCATGTCGATCAGAAAAGATTGACGGGCGGGAATGTCAAAGGCGTTTACAGCACCGAGCAAAGATGCGAGCACCACGATTTCCCAGACACGCACCACGTGAGATAGCGTAAGAATGGCAAGGATAAGCGCGAGAATCATCGATGTCGTTTGGGTGCCGATGATCACGCGATGACGATTCCAACGGTCAGCCGCCATGCCCCCGATGGGCGCGAGCAAGAATACTGGGATTTGCCCTGCGAAACCCACCACGCCGAGAAGCAAGGACGAGCCCGTGAGCCGATAGACCAGCCACGACTGCGCAATGTTTTGCATCCAGGTGCCAATGAGCGAGATTAGTTGGCCACTGAAGAAAAGCTGGAAGTTGCGATGGCGGAGCGAGCGCACCATGTCGCGCGCACGCGAACGACGATCCGGGTCTGCGGGGATCGAAATTTGATCGGGAGACGCTTTGTCCATCCAGTCAATTGTACGATGTAAATGGTGAGATATTATTTTCGATCGGGCGAGTTTTCACGAAGCGGACATACCAAAATGCCAGGGACCAGATTACGTTGCAGGTTTTGTGCCGGGTTGTGGTTGCTGAGGCCCCGGCTTAGGCGCGAGAAGGCGGTTGCAGGCGCGCAAAATTCGCCGATAAGGCCAACTACCTTCGCGGAACAGGATTTCTCCTTCGCGGGGCTTGGAATAAAACCATCGTGAAAGCAGCGAAAGATGTTCGGCGAGTTCGGGAGGCGCTGATTGCAAACCGTAACGCGAGCGATTCGCCGCAGGGACGATGGGCTGTTGCGCGTGCGATTGTAGCGAGGCATTTTCCTCTTGCGGTTGCGCTGACGAGTTAATTTCGGCGGAAGAATCTACTTTCGACGCGTCTGACGTGTTTCGGGCAAAACTCGTCTGCGGGTCCAAAACTGACCGCAACATCCCTTCGACAGACTTCGGCTCGGTCGATAGTTCGGCAAAACGCAAAAATAACGGCTCGGCAAAAATTCCCGCTCGAGCGGGGAAGACTACAATCGTTTTCGCTTCGGCGCCGCGTTGCAAGATTACGGCGTCGATGTCATCGATTCGGCGCGTTAATTCTCCCCATCCTCGCAATGTGCCGGAGACTTTTTCAAGACGCTTGTGAAGCGCGGAGGCTTTTTCGAAGTTCAAAGCTTCGCTGGCGGCTTCGCGCTGGGCCTGAATTTCTTTGATCAGGAATGAGCCGCCACTTTCGAGAGTCTCGAGGACGCGGGCGACTTCAACATCATATTCCTGCTTGGTGCAGCCGGCGAAGCAGGGCGCCAGGCACATCTTCATCTCGGAATAAATACAGCCCGGAAAAGCGGGATCGCGCCGGATTTTAATCTGGCAGCGGCGGGTTTTGAAAAGATCGAGGAACGATTCGCTGAATGCTTCGGCAGCGCGACGGGATGCAAAAGGTCCGAAATAAAATCCGCCGTCGGCGCGGATGCGCCGGGTAACGTAACCTCGCGGATATTCGTTTCGCAGGTTTATTTTCAGCAAGGCGGACGGGCGCAAACGCAACAGGCTGCGGTAGCGGTCCGGAAAGTATTTACGCGCCTGCTCGTACATTGTCAGCATCTGTTCGAATTTCGATCCGGTCACACGATAATGAATGCCCGCAACCACATCACGGAGGTTCAAGCGTTTTGAAGGCGTGTCCGGAGCGAGAAGCAATCTCTCGGCGGCGCGTCGAATGTCCGCGGTGCGCGCCAGATAGGGCTTGGCTTTGGCGTCGCGCATTTCAAGCAGGAGCACTCCGGGGCGAGAAGGCATGGAGTTGAAAAAGTCCGCATCGAATTCGGGTATGAATTGAAGGCGGCAATCCAGTTCCAACATGAGCACAAGAATACACCGGGGGAAGACTGCGAGAAAATACTGGGGCGCTATTTTCTCAATATGCTTTCAGGACCCACGCGGCGATGACCAGGCGTTGAATTTCGCTGGTGCCTTCGTAAATTTCGGTGATGCGGGCATCGCGGTAGTTGCGTTCGACGGGATATTCGCGACTGTAACCGTAGCCACCGTGAATTTGGATGGCCTTGTGCGTGACGCGCGTGGACATCTCGCTAGCAAAAAGCTTTGCGATGGACGCTTCCATGGTAAAGCGAGCGCCGGAGTCTTGTTTCCAAGCAGCACGACGAGCGAGCAAACGCGCGGCGTCAATTTCGGTGGCCATGTCGGCAAGCATAAACTGGATGGCTTGAAAATCGGAGATGGGATGTCCGAAGGCCTGGCGTTGTTGCGCGTAGGATAGCGCTGCTTCAAACGCGCCTTGGGCAATTCCCGTTGCCTGCGCGGCAATGCCAATGCGGCCGCCATCGAGCGTGGACAGTGCGACTTTGTAACCTTCTCCTTCGTTGCCGATGCGATTGGCTATGGGAACTACGCAATCGGCGAAGGAAAGCTCGGTGCAGGCCGTGGCGTTTATGCCGAGTTTTTTTTCTTCTTTGCCGACAGCAAAGCCGCGGGTACCCTTTTCCACTACCAGCGCGGTAATTCCCTTTTCACCTTTTTCAGGCTGGGTGTTGACGTATACGATTGCGGCATCGGCTGCACCACCATTGGTGATCCATGCCTTTGTGCCGTTGATTACGTAAGTGTCATCTTTGCGGATAGCTTTCGTGGTGAGAGCAGCCGCATTCGAGCCCGCTTGAGGCTCGGTGAGCGCGTAAGACCCAATTTTTTCGCCGCGTGCGAAAGGCACGAGGAATTTTTGTTTTTGTTCATCGGTGCCAAACCGAAGGATGGGGTCGCAGTAAAGCGAATTTTGAACCGAAAGAATCACGCCGGTGGAGGCGCAAACACGCGAGATTTCCTCGATGACGATGGCGTAACTGACGTGATCCATGCCTGCGCCACCGTAATTTTCAGGCACGGCGACGCCGGTAAGTCCCAACTCAGCGGCTTTCTTGAAGTTGTCACGCGGGAAACGGCCCGTCTCGTCAATTTCTTTTGCGTGCGGCTTTACTTCCGCTTCAGCAAAATCACGCACACTTTTTTGCAGCAGCTGTTGTTCTTCGGTGAGGTCAAGATCCACTAAGCTGTCCTTGTTGTGGCATTGCGATAAGAGCGAACGAAAATTCTAGGCTGCACCGCGGAATTAAGAAAGGGTAATTTTATGCCAGGGCTTTGCGGAGCTTTTCGTAGGTGGTGGAAAGTTCTTCGGGCTCGACGCGAGTTTCGCTCACGACGGTCATGAAATTTGCGTCGCCGGACCAGCGCGGAAGGACGTGCAGGTGCAAATGGCCGGTGACGCCTGCGCCGGCCGCGCGGCCCAGGTTCATACCGAGATTGTAGCCTTGCGGGTGATAGGTGTGTTCCAGTGCGGTGTGCAGGCGCTGCGACAGGACCATCATTTCGGCTAGTGCGTCGGGGTCGGCTGCGGAAAGATCGGCCACGTGGGCGTAAGGAACGACCATCACATGGCCGGTGGTGTAAGGATAGCGATTGAGGATTACAAAATTCTTGGAGCCGCGAAGGACGATCTGGGTTTTTACGTCATCTCCGGCGGCGATGGCGGCGCAGAAAATGCAGCCTTCGTCCTTCAACGCGTCAGCGATATAACGATACCGCCAGGGGGTCCACAAATAATCCATTCTATTTAGGCCTGCGCTCCGGGCTCGGACGAGCTTGCCGAAGCGCCGCTGGCTCGCGGATGGTTGACGAAATCTTTTAGTTCTTTGCTGGGTTTGAAGAACGGAATTTTCTTGGGCGGGACTTCCACTTTCGCGCCGGTTTTGGGATTGCGTCCGGTACGGCCGCGGCGTTCGCGGGTACGGAAACTGCCAAACCCGCGAATCTCAATTTTATCGTCCGATTGCAGCGCCGCAATGATGCTCCCGAAAATCGTCTCGATAACTGCTTCCGCCTCTTTGCGAGGCAATTCGGTAACGCGAGTGACCTCTTCCACGAGGTCAGCCTTCGTCATCGTATGATCTTTGTTTTCACGCTCTCCCGCAGCCTCTGCCATTGGATGAGGCCTCCTTTCACAATATATGAAGACGCCGAAACATGTGAAGACGTTACGCTATTTACGGGCTGGGGCAACACCGTAGGTCTTTGCATATCATCAATCTAGCTTAAGGTAAATGATTTTTACTGCAAGGAAGGCCTTCCGGAGCCGCCGCCCCCGGCAGCGCTGGAACCAATCTACGACGATTGCCGCTTGGCCATTATTGCGTCACCGATCGTAGCGTTGGGTGACGACTTTACCTGCTTCGGCTGCTGCTTGAATGTTTCAATCTCCTGGCGTTCCACTTGTTTTTGCGCAGCGCGGTAACTCAAGCTGATTTTATGCTGCTCGGGTTCCAGGCGGAGAATCTTGAAGTCGTATTCGCTACCTGCGTTCAAAACAGAGGTGACGCGCGCGCCTCTTGCCGGCTTTTGCTTATCGCGGTCGGCTTTTCCTTTACGTTCTTCGATTTCCGAAACGTGGCAGAGACCTTCGATCCCTTCCGCTAATTCCACGAAGGCGCCAAAGTCGGTCGTTCTCGCGACTTTGCCTTTCAAGACGTCGCCGATTTTATGATCGGCAAACCAGTTGGCCCAGATGTCTTTCACCTGCTTGATTCCGAGCGACAGCCTGCGGTTCTGCGAATCAACCTTAAGCACCTTTGCTTCGATTACATCGCCCTTCTTGAATTTTTCGCTGGGATGCTTGACGCGCTCGGTCCAACTAATGTCGCTGATATGAATTAAGCCTTCCATACCCTCTTCGATTTCAACAAAAGCGCCAAAATCGGCGAGGTTGCGAATACGGCCATTGACGATGGCGCCGACCGGATATTTTTCGGCAGCAGCGCCCCAGGGATCGGGCATGGTCTGTTTCAATCCCAGGGAAATGCGGCGCTGGTCTGTCTTTACTTCAAGAACGGTCACTTCCACCTCGTCTCCAACTTTCACCATTTTCGACGGGTGCTTGGTGCGTTTCGACCAACTCATCTCGCTGACGTGCACGAGGCCTTCGACACCTGGCTCGATTTGGACGAACGCGCCGTAATCCGTGACGCCGACTATTTTTCCCTGGGCTCGCGTGCCCACGGCAAAACGCTCGGGAACGGTGGCCCACGGATCCGGCAAAAGCTGCTTGCGTCCCAGCGAGATGCGCTGTTTGTCTTTATCAAACTTCAGAATTTGGACTTCGATTTCATCGCCTGGCTTCACGATGGAGGAAGGGTGCGGCACGCGTCCCCAAACCAAATCGCTGACGTGAAGAAGACCGTCTATGCCGCCGAGATCCACGAACACGCCGTAGTCCGTTACGTTTTTCACGCGGCCGGTGACGACAGAATTTTCCGAGAGCGAGGCCATCAAAGCATCGCGTTTGGATTTCTGCTCTTCTTCGAGAATGGCGCGGCGGCTGACAACTACATTGCCTCGCTTGCGATTCAATTTTAGAACGCGAACTTCGATGTCGCGATCCTTCCAAGTTTCGAGGTCATGTACCGGACGCAATTCGATTTGTGAAGCGGGCAAGAATGCGCGCACTCCTGTGTCAACGACCAGACCGCCCTTGATGCGTTCGGTTACTTTGCCGGTGATGGTGGCTTGCTCGCGATAGGATTTCTCGATGCGCTCCCATACGCGCCGGCGATGAGCGCGCACATGCGACAGCAGAACGTATCCATTCTTCTGCTCGTGCAATCTTTCAACTTCAATCGTCTGGCCCTTGCCGAACTGGATGGGACTTCCGGAATCGACGAATTCCTGAGCGGGTACCAATCCTTCGAATTTTCCGCCCACGTCCACGATTACGCCGAGATCAGTTACGGCCAAAACACGCCCATCGAAAATTTCGCCCTCTGCGATAGCAGGCTCCGGCACAGCGAACTGGTCGAGCAGCTGATCCATGGTTTCGGAGGATTCGGCTTCCGCACTTTCTGTGGACTCGCTAGCTATCGCCGGAGCGCTCGCTTCGCTTGTCTCAGAATGATCCGGCGACGGAGTCGATTCGGAAGCCGCGCCTGCGGTAGATTCAGAACCGTCGCGTTGCACGCCGGATATCTCTTCGGGCGGAGCGCTGTTCACCGCTGAAGCCTCAACGCTTTCGGGCGCGCGAACGACTGCAGTCGCGGCGCCGCTCGGAGAGCTGGAGTTGGCGTTACCGGAAGGGATCTTTGGCGCAGCAGCATGATCCGAATTTTGATCGCTGGAATTTTCGCCCGGGACTTCGGTAGTGACAGCTTCCCCTGTGGAAGGTTGGAGATTATTGTCGTGCTCGGCTGACATGGAGAGCGGCCTCCGTACGAGTTCGTGCCCGTCTGCCGAGAATGCAAACTCGGACTACTCCACCCTACGGGGTTAGAGCAATGAAGGGGATTGAGCGTCCGTGCCCGGCGCTCACATCGAAAGGATGATACGCGTGCAGTTTGCGCGTTGTCAACAAACCGTTGCGGGGAAGGCGAAGCCGCTAAATTTTAATTTTCCAGTGATTTGCTGATTGTCAAGGCATGTCTGCCCTGGATGAACTCCGCAGGGTAGCAGCTTCACCGATTCGGACATGCGGGGTTAGGTCTCGCCATATATTTCATGCATGCGAGCCGCTGGCAGTGCGGATTTCCTTGCGATAGTCTGGACCGAAAATTTCAACCGTGCGGCACATTTCGTAGAGGCGCGAACGAATGCGCTTGCCGACGCGTTCGGTCAGGGAGTCATCGATAGCCGGGGTACGCATGCCTGCCACGCGCGTCACCGTTGCAGGACCGTTGGGACTCGCGCCCACCCCGTCGGAATCAAGAAAATTGGTCGTGAGCAGCGTCACTCGCTTTTCGTTGTAACGTGTGTTGAGCACATGGCCGACAGTCTCCAGCGCCCAGAGGGACGGTTTGCTGGAACCTACGTCATCCAGCACGAAGATGTCCGCCTTCAACACGGGTTCGAGCACGCCCATTTCTGTCGACTGGCTCACTGCGTTATAACTATCCTGAATTTCTTTGAGCAGCTCGCGATAATCGTAAAAAAGACCGCTGTGGCCGCGCAACGCAATCTGTTTCAAAGCCGAAACCGCAAGATGCGTTTTGCCCACGCCACACGAACCCATTAGCAGAAGACCGGGCTCAGCGTGTTCGCGAACTGGAGTGAATTCCTCGGCAAACCGTTGGACGATGAGCTTTGCCTGCGTGAGACTTCGATTAAACGCTGCCTGCTGATCAGGCGGAACGTTTTCAATGTCGTTATCCGTTTCGAAATTATCGAAGTCGCAGTGGCGATAGCGTTCAGGAACACGCGCTCGGGCGAGGGCGCGCTCAGTCTGATCTCCTTTGGTGCAATCGCAGGGAACTGCCCAAACCAGTTTTGGGCTTCCTTGGGACGAGCTGCCGGGCTTATCTGCGGAGACGGCCTGCGCGCCTTGGGTGTCGCGTTCCACAACTTTCCAGCCGCTGCCCTGGCAATGGGGACAATCTGGTTGTGCCATGGTCGAAGGATAAGCGCGGGACGCTTGGAGCGCAAGCGCACGTCGCTGTGCAAAGCGCGAACACCTGTGGAAAGTAGCGGGGGCAGACACAGCTTACGATCGAACAGAGTTAACGAGGGGGACGACGTGCCACGCGTGCCGCTATCCTGTTGAACTGCCGCGGAACAAATCGATTCGCATTAAGTTCGGACGCATGTGCGGCGGTTATTTCTCAACGCGAATTGCATGACGCGGAACGGCGCGGACGATGGCGTGGCGCACTTTACGATCGTCAGCAGCCGAAAAACTGCGGGCCATCTCGCTACGCACGAAACTGATGAACGACTCCATCTGTGATTGCATGTCCGCCATTTTGTCGCGCATATTCAGAATGATTTCAATGCCGGCGAGGTTGACGCCTAGTTCGCGCGTCAAGTTAAGAATCACTTCGAGACGCTCAAGATCAGAGTCGGTGTAAAGACGGGTGTTGCCTTGCGAGCGAGACGGCTTGAGCAAGCCTACTCGCTCATACAAACGAAGGGTCTGCGGGTGAAGCTTGTACAACTCGGCGACGGCGCTAATCATATAGCCCGCTTTAGCTTTCTTTTTCGCGCGGCCAGCCATCATCGTCTCCTTGCATGGTTACACTGTAGCGCGAGAAAAAATTTCGCGGCGCGGATCTTCCGGATCGATCTTGCTTAGTTCTTTCAATAGATTGCGCACGCGCTCGTCTTCAGGCTTCGGCACCACCACTTGAACTTCCACAATCTGGTCGCCGCGCTTTCCGGAATGTCGCGCAGAGGGTGCGCCCTTTTCGCGCAGCCGCAGTTTCTTCCCGCTGTTGGTGCCGGGTGGAATGCGGACCTGTGCGCGCCCATCGATCGTAGGCACTTCCACTTTTGCGCCAAGCGAGGCTTCCGGAACTGTAATGGGCACGACGGTAAAAAGATCATCGCCACGCCGTTCAAAGAATGGGTGCGGTTCGACCCTCATCACGATATAGAGGTCGCCTGGAGGGCCGCCGTGCAGCCCTGCATTGCCGCGGCCAGCCACTCGCACCCGTGAACCCGTTTGCGCGCCCGGCGGGATGCGCACGTCGAGCGTTTCCATACGAGCGACGCGGCCTTCCCCACCGCAGTTGCGGCACACCGTGCGCAGTTTTCCCGATCCACCGCAGCGCGAGCAGGTGATCTGGAAGCGCATCTTTCCACTCGTTTGTGTAACTTGGCCCGAGCCACCACAGGTGGGACAAGCTTTTTCATCACCCGGAGCGACCCCCGTGCCGTGGCACACGTTGCATACATCCAAGCGCGTGAAACTTAGTTTCTTCACCGTGCCGCGCATCGCCTCAGCAAAGGTGATGTCGATCTGATATTCGAGATCATCGCCGGGCTGGCGTTCTTCGGGAGCTTGAGCCGCGCTCGCTCCACGGAAAAACTGGCTGAAAAGATCGCGGAAACTTGCGCCGCCTCCCGCGCCCCCGGCACCTTGACCGGCCCCGCCGCCGAAATCGAATCCGCCGAAATCGAAATGTATGTCTTCGGGCGAAACTCCGCTGCCATAGCCCGCGCCCGGGGTGCCGCCACCTTGGCCTGGCACGTTGAAACCGAACTGATCGTACATCTGGCGCTTCTTAGTATCGGAAAGCGTGTCGTACGCTTCCTGAATCTGTTTGAATTTTTCTTCCGCGGACTTGTCGCCGGGATTCAGGTCCGGATGGTATTTGCGCGCAAGCTTGCGGTAGGCTGCGCGAAGTTCTTTCGCGGTTGCTTTGCGTGGTACGCCTAAGAGTTCGTAGTAATCCTGTTTAGTTGTTGTAGCCATGATCGATTCTTGAATGTTAACTTGGGCAGCCGCGAGGCCGCGATTACGTACGAGCCGGCGTCGTTACAGATTCGCCCAGCGGCCGTTCCATTCCGCAATCTCTTGTGTCTCGCGAGCCGCTTCTTCCTTTTTTTGCCGCTGCATTTCCGATGACCTTCCGGCCATCGAAGATTCTTTGGCGTTAGCGCGCTCAAGCCAGCGATCGATCCAACCCACTTTTTGCTCCACGATATTCGGATCGGACTTAAACCGAAGGAATGTGCCGGATATTTCGACCGACCGCGGCGGGAATTCCGGTTGCACGTCCTGCTGCGCGTCGTAAAAAAGACGGCGCCAGTCGGCCGTGGGTAATTCGGAAATAGAAACCTGCACCAGGAAGAAATTGTCGCGAATTTTCTGTACGGCTTGCGGTGGACCCAAACGCCGGATACCGGTTGTGGTCAAACGTTCTCTCCTCCCGACACTATCAAAACAAAATGCAGGGCGAGTTTTAGACCCGCCCCGCATCCTTAACGTTCACGCAGAGTTAGTTGGGCTTCTTCGAGTCATCCACGTCAACGAACTCGGCATCCACAACATCACCTTGTCCCGAGGACGAAGACTTGCCGTCGCCGGAAGATTGGCCTTGGCCGCCGGGTGCGCTGGCGGAGCCTGCGCCTGCTGCACTGGCAGCGCTTTGCTGCGCCTTGTACATTGTCTCGGCGATGCGATGCGATACCTTGGTCAGGTTTTCTACCGCTGCGTTCAACTTGTCCACCCCGCCTTCCGTCAAGGCTCGCCGCGCTTCTTCCAGAGCTTCTTCGCCGGCCTTTACATCTGCTTCGGCCAGCTTCTCGCGGTTCTCCTTGATGATTTTGTCGGTTTGATAGACCAAGTTGTCGAGCCGGTTACGCGCTTCCACTTCCGCCAGGCGTGACTTGTCTTCGTCGGCGTGCGTATCCGCTTCCTTCTTCATGCGCTCCGCTTCTTCCTTGCTCAAGCCACTCGACGCGGTGATGGTGATTTTCTGTTCCTTGTTCGTCGCGTTGTCCTTTGCCGAGACGTTCAGGATGCCGTTGGCGTCGATGTCGAATGTGACGTCGACTTGCGGCACACCGCGCGGCGCGGGAGGAATTCCAATGAGATGGAATTTCCCGAGCGAACGGTTTCCGCTGGCAACGGGGCGTTCACCCTGCAGCACGTGAATCTCAACGGAAGTTTGATTATCCGCAGCCGTAGAGAACGTTTCCGATTTGCGCGTCGGGATGGTCGTGTTACGCGGGATCAGCACGGTAGAGACACCGCCCAGCGTCTCGACGCCCAGCGAAAGCGGAGTCACGTCGAGCAACAGAATGTCTTTCACTTCGCCGCCCAACACTCCGCCCTGAACCGCAGCGCCTACCGCGACAACTTCGTCCGGATTGACGCCCTTATGCGGCTCTTTACCGTTGAACAATCCCTTTACGATGTCTACAACGCGCGGGATCCGGGTGGAACCGCCGACAAGAACTACCTCGTCAATTTTATCCGGCGTCAGGCCTGCATCGCTCAATGCTTGTTTCACAGGGCCGACGGTGCGCTGCAACAAATCTTCCATCAACTGTTCGAGCTTCGAACGGGTGAGCTTCAGTTGCAGGTGCTTGGGCCCAGACGCGTCCGCGGTGACGAACGGAAGATTGATTTCCGTTTCCATTAATTGGGACAGCTCGACCTTCGCTTTTTCCGCAGCTTCTTTCAGCCGTTGGATGGCCATGCGGTCCTTGCTCAGGTCGATCCCCTGCTCTTTCTTGAATTCAGCCACGATCCACTCGATGATGCGCTGGTCGATGTCGTCTCCGCCAAGGTGGGTATCGCCGTTGGTCGATTTAACTTCGACCACGCCTTCGCCAACTTCGAGGATCGAAATATCAAAAGTTCCGCCGCCCAGGTCATACACGGCGATCGTCTCATCCTTTTTCTTGTCGAGACCGTAAGCCAAAGCTGCCGCAGTAGGTTCGTTGATGATGCGCGGAACTTCGAGACCGGCGATCTCTCCAGCCTGTTTGGTGGCTTGGCGCTGGCTGTCATTGAAATATGCGGGTACGGTGATAACCGCTTTCGTGACTTTCTCGCCCAGGAAATCTTCTGCCGAGCTCTTCAACTTTTGAAGAATCATGGCGGAGATTTCTTGCGGGCTGTACGATTTGCCCATGATTTCGATGCGCGCGTCGTCGTGCGGCCCTTTCACTACTTTATAAGGGACACGCTTGGCTTCTTCGGTAACTTCATCGAAGCGGCGCCCCATGAATCTCTTGATGGAATAGACGGTATTTTCCGGGTTTGTGATGGATTGCCGCTTGGCCACTTGGCCCACTAAACGCTCGCCGCTCTTGGTGAATCCAACCACCGAGGGGGTGGTACGAGCACCTTCCTGGTTGGGGATGACCGTCGGTTCGCCGCCCTGCATCACCGCGACGACTGAGTTGGTTGTGCCAAGGTCAATACCTATAATCTTGCTCATGAAATACGCTCCTGTGACGTCCGGCTATTGATAGCCAGAAAACTCTACTAACGAGATACGTGATAATACATGTTGAGCGTCCCATTGTCAAGTATCCGTTTTCTACTGTAATATTATGAAATATATAGACTTATTTTGCATCCTGCCGAATACGGCCCAAAAGTACTCCGAGCGGTCGATTCTCAGCCTCGAAATACCAAACTCTATTGAGCCTAGCGTCATCATAGTTCCGCTAGCCGAAAAGGAAGTCCGGCAATCAGGGTCGCTGCTTGACGGCTAGATTCGCGCTACAATGCTCGCGTCGCTTAGAACAAATATCGGGAGGGCGTCATTGATTCACCGAAATCTTCATCTGTGTAGCAGGCAGTCTCTGCGTGAGTTCGCGATAGCGGGAGCTCTTGCTCTAATTTGCGGTGCGGGGATTTCGGCGCAGACGCGCGCGCGCGCGCAAACCCGGGCCGTCGCAAATTCCGACGCAGCCACTGCGCCTGTGAAATCACTAGGTAACAGAAATGCTCCGATTACGATGGAAGTTTTTAGCGACTACCAGTGCCCATCATGCGGCAATTTCTACGAGAACACGTTGAAGTACATGATTCAGGACATGGTAGCGAGTGGGCAAATTTATTTCATACATCGCGATTTTCCCTTGCCGATGCACCCGTACTCCTATATGGCCGCGCGATGGGCGAATGCGGCGGCCAAGATCGGGAAGTTCGAAGCAGTTGATGCGGCGCTCTGGGACAACCAGCAGGCGTGGTCGGCGGACGGGAACATCGAAAAATTCGTAGCTGCCGCGGTTGGCCCGGCTGATTTCAAGCGCATCAAGAAACTGATGGAAGGATGCGAAGTAAATCCGAATGCCTCAGCGAAACCGGCCGCGTTTAAAAATAACGGACAAGAAGACCACGGCTGCGCGCTCGACACCTATATCGAACAGGACAAGCAGCTGGCAAAACAAATTCCGGTGACTCAAACGCCGACATCCGTTATCACTGCTAAAAGTCAGCGCTATCCGGCGATGCCGGGATTCGTCACTTGGCCGATTCTGAAACAATTTTTGAATTCACTTTTGAGCCAGTAGGAGATTTGCTCCAGTGTCGACGGGAAAACGCGAAACTTGGCGGAGGGTTTTTCTTCTAATAGGCCGTCTTGCGCTCGCTGGGATGTTTTTGTTCGCGGCCTACGCGAAGCTGAAGCCTCAAGCGGCTCTACCGTGGTCCGTCGCTTCCGTTAGGACTTCCCTATCGATGTTTGCGATGCAAGTGGACTCTTACCAATTGCTTTCCCCACAGGCGGTGAGCATGGCGGCTCACGCATTACCTTTCGTTGAGTTGGGTCTTGGGTTGTGGCTACTGAGTGGATTATGGCTGCGTTACTCAACACTAGCCACGAGCGTTCTGCTGTTGGGATTTTTTGCATTGATGGTTCGAACGTATTCGTTGGGGCTGGAAATTAACTGCGGTTGTTTTGGTCCCGGCGAACAACTCGGCAAGAAATCGCTCCTGCGGGATGGTTCTCTGCTGGTTTTCTCACTTGCAGTCACCATTTGTGCTTTCCTGGGAAAGCGGAAACGCAGTGAATCCGCCAACCCCGTGAATGCGGCAGCCTCGGAACCTCAACGGGCAAATTAACCTGCGATTCTTCCGGCCAATATCTTTGTATATCTCACTCCGGCAGCGGACCAGCGGACCACTTGACGTAATATTGCGTTGTGCCAAAGCAGTATAAAATGTTGTGTTTTCATTAGGAGATATGGATGCGTCGATTTTCGCGCCGCGCAGTGCGCCTTCTTTCTCTTCTATTTTCTAGCGGCAGCTTTCACCCTGCCGGCATTTGGGCAAGATCAAACCAGCGCGGCTGCGGGGAAATCGCTGACCCTCGAGCGACTCTTCAGCGCGCCGAACCTGAGCGGTCGCCTAACGCAAGGGGTCGAATGGTGCCCCGACAGCAAACGCATCTCCTATCTCGAACGAAAAGGCATGGGTAAAGACTCCGCGGTCGAGTTGTGGACTGTGGACGCCGCGACCGGACAGCGCAAAGTATTGGTTAACGCCGACACGCTGAAGGCAACCATGCAGCCGGAAAAAGCTAAAACGACGCAGGCTACGGGCCTTGGCCGCGTGCAAGCAGAAAATTATCAATGGGCTCCCGGCGGCGATTCCCTGCTTTTTGTCGGGAGCAATAGTCTAGCGTTGTTGGATTTGCGCACGATGACTCCGAAATCTCTCATCACCAGCGAATCGGAAATCGAGGACCCGAAATTTTCTCCCGATGGCAAATGGATCAGCTTCGTTCGCGATGCGAATCTCTGGATCATCGATATATCGACGGGCGAAGCCTCTTACGACCGGCGGCAGCGAGGAAATTCTAAAGGGCAAGCTGGACTGGGTTTATCCCGAAGAACTCGATTCGCGCACCGCCTATTGGTGGTCCCCAGATTCTTCGAAACTGGCATATTACGAAATGGACGAGCGCCCGGTAACGCGCTACCCCATCATGGATATGAGTTCGCCGCTCGGCTCAACGGAATATACGCGCTATCCCCAGGCGGGTGAGCCGAATCCGATCGTGCGTGTGGGAGTTGTAGGCGTAACAGGCGGCGAAACCAAATGGATGGACACCGGGACGAATACCGATGTTTATCTGGCTCGTGTTAATTGGCTACACGATAGCCGGCGCATTGCAATACAAAGGCTAAATCGGGCACAAAATCAGCTCGATCTGCTTTTTTGCGATGCTTCGTCCGTCGCCGCGCAAAATATTCTGAGCGAAAAGGACAAGTATTGGATCAACATCAGCGATGATTTGTACTTCTTCTCCGACGACAAAAGGTTTCTGTGGTCCAGCGAACGCACCGGCTTCCGCCATTTTTATCTCTACGATCTTTCCGGCAAACAACTCGATCAACTGACCAGCGGCGAATGGGAAGTCGGAGGTTTGAGCGGCTTCGGCCCGCGCTCCGCTCAGCCCGGAGTCGACGAGGAGCACGGCTATATTTATTTTCGTTCGAACAAGGACGATGTATTGGACAGCCAGCTCTATCGTCTGTCTTTGCGGGACAGAAAGATTACGCAGATCACGCATGGAGCGGGTTCGCACGCCGCCGAACTTTCGCCGGACCATATGGAATTTGTAGATACGTACTCCAGCTCCATGACGCCGCCTCGCCAGGACGTTTACCGCACGGATGGTTCACTCGTTGTTGCGATTAACGAAAACAAGGTGCCCGAGCTCGCGGAATATCACCTGTCACCAGTGGAGTTTTCCGAAGTTTCCGCGGAGGACGGCACGAAGCTCCACATTTCCATTATCAAGCCGGCGAATTTTGATCCGTCGAAAAAGTATCCGGTGCTCATTAGCGTGTATGGTGGGCCGCACGTGCAGGTGGTACGAAATGCTTGGGGCGGGGGAATTTTCCTTTGGCACGAAATCATGGCGCAGCACGGCTACATAATTTTTTCGCTCGATAATCGCGGGTCGTGGGGTCGAGGGCACGCTTTTGAAACGCCGATCTTTCACCAGTTAGGCAAAGTCGAGTTGCAAGATCAGCTTACCGGCGTGAAATATCTAAAATCGCTTCCTTACGTGGATGCCTCGAGGATCGGCATGTGGGGCGGAAGCTATGGCGGATTTATGACTCTGAATGCGCTATTCAACGCCGCTGATGTTTTCAAAGCTGGAGTCGCGGATGCTCCGGTGAGCGACTGGAAACTTTACGACACGATTTACACCGAACGTTACATGGGCCGGCCTCAAGATAACCCGGAAGGCTACAAGAACTCCTCGCCGGTCAATCAAGCCTCACAGGTCAAAGGGAAGTTAATGCTTGCCCACGGCACCGGTGACGACAACGTCCACTTTGCAAATTCCACAGAATTAATCAACATGCTTATCGATAACGGCCACTATCCCGACCGCCTGATGATTTTTCCGGGCCGCGGGAATGGAATCAGCGACCCCGCGGCGCGTTCCCAACTAATGGAAGGGATCATGAAGTTTCTATTAGAAAATCTTTAGGCCCCGTGCACAAAAGAAGAAACATTCTTTCAAAGCAACTGATTTTGTTCTAGCATACTCGAATATAATGAAGCTGCCAGCAACCTCTCAGCTGCAGTAAGAACCCAGCTCCTCAAGGAATGGATTTGCGACTATTGATGACGACCCGCCAAACTCTGATTGCTGCCTGTATCGCAACGGGGATCCTGTTGTGCCCGATCTTAGGCTCAGAAGCTCAGGAAGCCAGGCAAGATCAGACAGCTGCTCCCGCGCAAAGCCCGGTGATGGAGGCCGATCCTTCCGCCCAATTCCTTGAAAAAGGCTTCCAGCGATTGTACGAGTTGAATTTTGATGGGGCGCGCGTGGAATTCTTTTCGTATCAGAAGAGCCGCCCGGATGACCCGCTGGGCAAAGCCGCGGAAGCAGCCAGCTATTTGTTCGAACAATTCAATGCCAAGGGCGTATTGACCTCGGAATTTTTCCTGAGCGACGCAAAGTTTCTCGGCGGCGTAGAAGGAGCGGCAGCCCAAAATCAAAACGCGGCATTTATAACGGCCAACAGCAAGGCCCGGGAAATGGCCAAAACTCGCCTAAAATCCAATCCCCACGACATTCACGGATTGCTGGCAATAACAATCGCAGATGGAATGGAATCCGATTACGATGCGTTGATCATCAAGAAGCAGTTGGATGGCTTGAAGATGATGAAACAAGCGGAAACCGAAGCGAACATTCTGCTGACAATCGATCCGTCACAACAGGATGCGAACGTAGCCTTAGGTATGAGCAATTATGTAATCGGATGCTTGCCTGGATACAAACGCGCTTTCGTGTGGTTCGGCGGGGTTCATGGTGACCGCACCAAGGGCATGCAGTTGATGGCCCAGGCTGCCGATCGCGGACATTACTTACAGCCGTTCGCTAAAGTTATGCTCGCACTGGCCTACGAACGCGAGCACCAGATGGACAAGGCGCACGATTTGCTCGCTCAGCTCGCCGTGGAGTATCCTTCCAACCCTGTTTTCGCACACGAACTTACGCTCTCCGCCAAACGCTGAGCTTCCCCCGATTGGTTTACTGCTGTACTGCGGGATCACCTCTACCATTTCACGCGGACGCGATAATCCAGCGTTGCCGTGCCATCCTTGTCGACTGGAATTTCGAAGCTAATAGTTGCAGCGTCCAGTTTCGTCCACTTTAAGTTTGAGTTCACCACTTCCCAGTCGGCGCCAACCGGTTCACGCGCTTCGACGGTAACCGGCGTGTCTTTGTGATTGCGCAACGTAATTTGAAACTCCATTTCGTACAAATTCTTGTCGAGTTTCTTATAGTCGATCATCTTCCGCTCGCAGACCACGTCGAAGGCGTTACCCACATAAATCTTAAGTGTTTCATCTTTGGGTGTGTGGTTGATGTGGTCTTCGCCGACGAATTGGATTCCGCCCTTTGAATCGGCTTGATAGACACGAACGGTTCCGGCCGGCAGCGGCATTCCTAACCCGCCTTTTTCTTCATTTTTGAAGCGGTAGTAAACCTTCACCGACTCCGGTATGGGGTTTCCGATTCCCTGTTGGTTGCGGTAGTAATACGGTTGCCCTTCAACTGCGAGAAACTTCTCTATAGGAACGCCGGTTCCCGAAAGCAAGCTGATCTGCTTGGACTCGTTGTTTTGAATCGAAGTGCGCCGGCCAAGCGTGTAAAGATGGTATTCGGACATGTTTTCCTGTTGAAATTGAGGGGGCGCTGGTACGGCTGCCTCCATTCTTGCAATCGCGGCCCCGGTAGCAACGACGGGCGCCACTTGATGGATTTCGCCCGCAACGAGCTGCAATTTTGCATTTTCGTACGCGGTGCCGCTATTGTTCGTTAGTGTGACCCAGCCATCTAAATCGCCGGTTCTTTCGTCGCGTGACACAGTAAGGACATAATCCGCATTCCAATTCATGTTATTGGTGAGATAGGAGGCTTCCACTTTTTGCGCTGCGGCGCCGCGATTGTCGAGCGTCCAGACGAGCGTGGGCCGGCTATACAAATTTCCCGGCAACTCGGAAAATCGATACCAGCTGGTAGGCATCCCTGTAACGATTTCGTTTCCGATCTTCCAGACCGGTTCGTTGTTATTGTCTGCTAGCAGTACGGCTTTCGTTTCGACCCACTTGGTGGAACTCGCTTGCTCCTCGCCATGGACCAACGTAACCTCTCGGCCTACATATTTCTGCAAGAGCTTTTGCGCATCGAGAAGGTCGTATTCGTAGTTCTGTTCCACGACTGCGAGTTTCGCAGGCTCGCTGAGAGAACGGAAATGCACGGTGGCCGGCATGATCGCAGCGGCAACGTCTTCGAAACGCAACGGCGAAACCCCCGAGGACAGATGAATTTGCCGCACGTCGCGAATCAGAGCGAGGTTCGAGTTGTACACGGTCACGTTCAGATCTACTCGGTCTTTTTGTGTGGTGGTTGCGGCGTCCGCGGGCAACAAACGTTCGGCAGGCACGGAGACATCGCCGCCGTTTTGAGGCGCCGCAAATGCCGGCGTGACACTTCCCGCCGCTACGAAAATCAGAAGAAAAGCTGCGAAATCGAAAACGCTAATACATCTGCGTTCGCTTGTGGACATGGGTTGTCTCCTCTATGCGAATCCTAAAAGATGATACTCGAAAGGCGAATACGATTCTCCGGCGGCATGGTATCGGCTCGTGACGCTAACCAAGCATTCAGGCGCACCTACCTCCTCAAGTGAACGCGCTCGGCGACATAACTTGCACGCGAACCTGATAAGATTTGATCGATGTTTACGTGTCCGGAATGCGAGCAAGCCATAAACCAGGCGAGTGCGGTCTGCCCCTACTGCGGCGCCGACGTGACCAATGCACCGGACGGCAGTGAGTTTGCCAATGTCGGCGTACAAAACAAGAAAATAACGCCTGCCCGCATTGCGATTCTCCTCGGAATATTTCTCGCGATCCTGGCTGTCACAGCTTGGCTTGCATTGCCTTGGAAAATTTCCGGTACGCAGCCGGATGCGGAGGCTCATGGGCTGGAGGCGCTTGGCATCATTCAACAAGCGCTCACCGCCTATCAAGGCAGCGAAGGCGGTTTCCCTTCGTCCTTGGAAGGCTTGGGAGACCGGGTGCGGTTTGAAGCGGAGAAGGCGCAGGCCGCACATTACACGGCGCAATACAGTCCGGGGAAACCTGACGCGGACGGTCGTGTGAAAAGTTATACGCTGACTGCGCGCGCCGGCAATTTCGGTTACATGAACTTTTACACCGATGAGAGTGGGGTAATCCGCGGTACGCGAGAAAATCGCGCCGCTAGCGTGCAAGATCCACCGATCAAACAGAATTTATAAGATTTTTAATTTTGGCTAGGACTAGCCGGTTGGATTAGATACAGCATGCTGGATTGCAAGTCGCGCCGCTAACAGGAGGAAACCGCTTGACCAGAATTTTGCCCTACAGAAGGCCCGATCCTGACACGCAGCCTCATTATTTACATCCGCCTTACGCGTCCACGATCAAGCGCGCGCCCGCGAAGCCGCTAGTCTATTTGCCACAAACTCTCTCTGAAATCACAGGCCCATCTTTTCCGGACGTGGTGACTGACGTAAAAGCGACTGACCTTACCAGGCAGCACCATGGCGACCCTCTTGGCGAACGCATCATCGTCAGCGGGCGAGTGGTCGACGAGGACGGACGGCCGTTGCGCCAAGCGCTCATCGAAATCTGGCAAGCCAATGCCGCTGGACGTTATCTGCATGAGAGCGATCAGCATCAAGCTCCGCTCGATCCGAACTTCACCGGCTGTGGTCACGCGCTTACTGATAATGAAGGTAAATATCGTTTCGTCACTGTCCGCCCAGGCGCATATCCCTGGGGTAATCATTACAACGCCTGGCGACCCGCGCACGCCCACTTCTCGGTGTTCGGTCCCGCGTTCGCTACGCGCCTGGTGACTCAAATGTATTTTCCCGGTGATCCGCTTTTGCCTTTCGATCCAATTTTCAATTGTACGGCGGATGAAAGTGCGCGCAATCGGCTGATTTCGGTTTTCGACTGGGAGACCACGATTCCGTCGCAGGCACTCGGCTACCGGTTCGATATTGTAATGAGCGGGCGCGAAGCCACGCCCATGGAGCGCTAGCATGAGTTCGAACGCAACTACCTCCCAAACGGTTGGCCCGTTCTTTTCTATCGGCATGTGCCGATCGATAAAACAGAATCTAGCCGGCGCTAATGTCTCCGGAGAACGTGTCAGCATTGAAGGTCGCGTGCTCGATGGAGAAGCCCAACCGGTTCCCGACGCCATTCTCGAAATTTGGCAAGCCAATTCTCATGGCAAGTATGCGCATCCGGAAGACGACCAGGACAAGCCGCTAGACGCGAATTTCTCCGGTTACGGACGCATTCCAACGAACGCTGAAGGAAAGTTTCACTTCACCACGATCAAACCAGGAAAAGTGCCGGATCCGGATGGAAAATTGCAGGCTCCGCACATTGTGGTATCCGTGTTTGCGCGAGGGTTGCTGCGGCGTCTGGTGACGCGTATTTATTTCTCTGACGAAGCCGCGAATGACTCCGATTTTGCGTTGAAGCTCGTTGAACCTTCGCGGCGCGGAACTTTAATCGCAAAAAAGATCGCGGGCGGTGTCGGGGCGCTTGAATGGAACGTTGTTCTACAAGGCTCTGACGAAACAGTGTTCTTTGACTGCGGACTTTGACACAGAAGTTCTTAAGGAAAGAATTGCGAGCAATTTTGGCCATTGCTCGCGACATTGTTCGGGGAAGATGACATGAATTCTGCCAATAGACTCGACGTTGAAGCTCTGATAGCCATCGACACCCACGTCCACATCGAATCGGACGGCGGGCACTCCGTAAACGAAGCTGCGCGCAAATATTTTGGCGCGAAGGGCGACGCGCCGCGCGGTCCCGCTCTCGCTGAATATTACCGCTCCCGAAAAATCGCCTGCGTCGTCTTCTCGGTCGACGAGCGACTGACCGGCAGAAAACAGGTTCCTAACGATGAAGTTGCCGTTCTCGCCGCTGCGAATAGCGACATCATGATCGCGTTCGCCAGTGTAGACCCCACGCGCGGGCCCGAAGCCGTCAACGAAGCTCGCCGCTTAATCGCAACCGGAAGATTCCGCGGATTCAAACTTCACCCGCCCATCCAGCAATTCCACGCCAACGACCGCATCGCCTATCCCTTTTACGAAGTCCTCGCCGAAGCGAGTATGCCCGTGATCTTCCACACCGGTCACAGCGGAATTGGCACCGGCATGCGGGGCGGTGGAGGCGTGCGGTTGAAGTACGGCAATCCTATGGACATTGATGACGTAGCCGTCGATTTCCCGGATATGCCGATCATCATGGCCCATCCGTCATTTCCCTGGCAGGACGAAGCCATATCCATCTGTTTACACAAGCCTCAGGTATATATCGATCTGTCGGGCTGGTCGCCAAAATATTTTTCGCCGACACTCGTGCAGTACGCCAACACCTTGCTCAAAGAAAAAGTTCTTTTCGGTTCCGACTATCCGCTAATCACACCGGATAGATGGCTCGCCGACTTCGCAAAAATTGAAATACGAGAGGAAGTTCGACCGCTGATCCTGAAACAGAACGCTGTCCGCCTACTGAAGCTTGATCAACCGACTTAGGCACCTAGCCGACTTCGTTCTTGGGTGCCGCGAAGATGCGAACGTCCGCGCGGCTTGCAGCGCTCCACTTCTTCCTATTGGTCATAGGTGGGATCTTCGTAATTTTTGAAGTTGTTAATCGAGAGCGGCGCGGTCATGTTCGTTCTAAACTCGTGCACGCAAAGGATCTCGCAGTGCGCGGTATCATGCTGTCGCTGAATCTCGGCTCCAGATGTTCGAGAGGCGATTCGGGTACCCAGAATCATGCACCGACCGCAAATTCTCTCGCATCGAATTCCGTTAGGAGGAATTCTTATGAAAGCTGCAGTCGTACCCGCCGTGAGCGGTTCCTGGGAAGTGAAAGACGTGCCGCAACCTCAACCCGGACCCAACCAAGTCCTGGTGAAGATGCATGCAAGCGGCATCTGCTACACCGACGTGCACGAAACTCTGGGACACATTCCTGGCAAATTCCCGCGAATTTTGGGCCACGAGCCGGTTGGCGAGATCGTGGCCGTGGCGCCCGACGTCACCACGCGCAAGGTAGGCGACCGCGTCGGCACCGCATGGATTCAATCCACGTGCGGACGCTGCGAATGGTGCCGGCGTGGCCGCAGAATGTTCTGTCCGTACATGAAGGGCACGGGACTTGACACACAAGGTGGCCACGCCGAGTACATGCTAATGAATGCCGACGCAACCTATCTCATTCCGGACAAAATTTCTTACGAGCAAGCAGCGCCGATCTTTTGCGCAGGCTACACGGTGTACAGTGGACTGCGCTGGGCGGATCCCCAGCCGCACGAGCGCGTGGCCGTGCTCGGGATCGGCGGCCTCGGACACCTCGCACTGCAATACGCGAAGGCAACGGGCTTCGATACCATCGCCATTTCCCACTCGCCTGACAAAGATAAGATGATTCGCGAGCTCGGCGCTGATGAAATTGTCCGCGACGGAAAGAGCCTTGCCGCAGCGGGCGGTGCCGACATCATCCTCAGCACTTCCAATTCGACAAAGTCGATGGTGGACAGCATTCAAGGGCTGCGTCCCGACGGCAGGCTCATCACGATGGGAGCCGACGCAGAGCCACTTACCGTCTCGCTGATGGATCTCATCATGAAGCGCATCCACATCATCGGCAGCCAGCAGAACGGCCCCGAATATCTCTACGAAGCTCTTGATTTCGTGGCCCAAGGAAAAGTTAAAACGATAGTCGAAACGTATCCATTGGCTGAGGCTCCGAAGGCGTATCAGCGTGTCGTCGACGGCAAAGCGCGCTTTCGCGCTGTTCTCACAATGTAAACGGCGATACGAGCAGTCGCCGCCGTTTTCCGGGGAGATCAACGGGCTGAACTGGCGCCGCGCAAGATACGCGTCAACGCCAACGCTCCCGGTCATACAGAAACCGAAAGCAATGCAGCCGCGGGGACCTTGGAGGGTAGCGCCGGCGCCATTCTGGCTGGGAAAACGCCGCTCGGCCGTCTCGGTCGCGTCACGGATATCGCTCCGCTGACGGTGTTTCTAGCGTCAGACGAATCAGCCTGGATAACCGGAGAGGTCATTCGCGCCGCAGGCGATCTCGTTGTAGCCACCTGAGCGCAACGTGCTGAACCCGAAGCCAGCCGTGAATCTATATTTATATGAAACCGTCTAAGCTGCAGGAAACCAAGTCAACGATTCGCTTCAGTGCCAAGTTGTTTCGGCCTAAGGCAACCGAAAAGATTGGATCGTGGACCCTTCTAACTCTTCCCAAGAACGCGAGTGCGAAGCTTCCATCACGAGATCTGACGATGGTCGAGGGAACTATCAATGGTTTCCCTTTTCGAGCCGCTCTCGAACCAAACGGCAAGGGAAGTCACTGGCTCAGGGTTAACAAAATCATGCGCGATGCCGCAGGCGCAGACGCTGCTGACACGGTAACGGTGGAGATTGCGCGGGCCGGAGAAGAACCGGAGATCAGGGTGCCAATGGATCTACGCAAAGCCCTTGCAACCGCCCCGCTGGCGCAGGCAGGATGGCAGGACATCACACCAATGGCGCGCCGGGACTGGATTTTCTCGATAAGCTCGGCCAAGCAACCGGAAACGCGCAGGCGCCGTATCGAGAAAGCGTGCGACATGCTTGCCTCCGGAGAGCGAAGATTATGTTGTTTTCCCGGTATAAAGTGGCTTATGAAAAAAAACGCAAAATCATGCGGAATGTGGTTTCCGTTGCCGAACTCAAAAACTCGTTTTTCGCCGAGATCGACAAAGTAGAATCCCGCGAAGATTTGGAGGAGCTGCGCATGTAATTTCACTTCTACGATTCCCGCTTCGCGAGGACGGCTTGTCCGAGATGGTAGGCGAGATGCGACGTCCTGCCCAGCAAAACGGCGAAACGGTTCCGGTGAGGTTCCCGAATGAAATCGGCGTCTGACACCGCGGTATGTTTCTCCCGCCATTCCGAAGGCGATAGGCTGGAAATTCCCGCCCATAGTCTTTCGTTGACCTCGTCCCATATACGCTTCAACTTCTCCGGGGAAAGCGTCAGATCTATCGTCTTGTCTGGATTTGACACAAACGTCGCGTCGAGCTCCGGATGAAGCCTCTCACCGAATCCCAGAATTGCCACCATGCGATCGTTGACCGCCGCCAAATGGCCCCAGAGGTAAATCAGTCTGTTCTTCCCCGGAGCAATTTCTCTTTGAAGCTCCTCGGGAGATAGAGCGCCGAAAAAAGTACTCGCGCGGTCGACGTTATTCTTCCAACTTCGAACCGCCGCATCTATAAGCGAGCCGTCAGAAATCATTGTCTCCACCTTTCCTCAAATAAGCTCGTTCTGATATCGAATTGCTGAGAGCGAATTGTGTTCTACGAAGCTCGCTTCTTTGCGGGAGGACTAGCTGCATCGAAATACAAGTCCTTGGATGTAAGCGGGCCGCCGCTTTGAACGACTGCCTTCCCATTTACATTCCCCGTAACGATGCGACGGTAAGTACTCGGTTTTTTACCGCGCTTGGTCAATTCTCGTTTCTTAAAAGCGGTTTCATTCATGACCAGGATCTCCAACTCAAACATTTTCAGAACCCGCCTTTCGAAATTCTTGCCTGCAAACAGGCGCACCCGTGCCACCTCAGAGCTGAGCCTAAGCGGCGGAAGCCTTCCCCTGATACGCAGGCGCAAAGACGTCATGCACAAATTGTTCGAACGAGGTTGGTGTGCTGTTCTCCGGCGAACGCGGCTCCCGCGCGGCGATGACTCCTTCGTTGATGGCCTTGAACATCTCGACGTAAATTGCGGCTTTCTTCGGCGAAAAACCTGCTTGCGTCAACCCCTCTTGCATTTGGTCATACGAAAGCTGCACGTAACGCAGATCCGGTTTGCCGATGGCGCGGCCAATCACCGCGGAGACTTCCGTCATCGTCAACTCGCGCTCGCCAAGCAGTTCGCGCGTTTGTTTGCCGAAAAAATCCAGCTCCAGCAATCGTTGTCCGGCGTAGGCTCCGACATCGCGCGTCGCGATCATCGGCATCTTCAGGTCGGGTAGCAGCGCATGTCCGAACATGTTCATCCCTTGAATCATGTCGATCGCCGCCAGATTGTTCTCCATAAAATACGCGGGTCGGAGGTGCAGAACGCTCAAACCGCTGATCGCGTTAAGTTTTTGCTCCGTAGAGTGCAAACCCTCGATCGGCCCGGTGCCTTTAGGGGCGTGCGCACCGTAGCTGCTCAGGTTCACCGCGTAGCGCACCTCAGATTCCTTCACCGCTTTCGCGATGGCATCGCTCTCTCGTTCCTGGTCTTCCCGGGAGCTGATCGCAGGCAGCATCAAATATGCTGCGCGCGCCCCACGGAGGGCTTTCGTGAGCGCGGCCGCGTCGCTCAAGTCAGCCGTGAAGGCTTCCGCACCTTTGCTCACGAAACGCTGCAGTCGCCCCGCGTTCCGCCCTATCACCCGCACATTCTTGCGATTCGATAGCAGCGAATTCGTGACGATAGACCCGGTGTTCCCGCTCGCGCCCAAAATTGCGTAGGGGGCATTTAAATCGACTGGTGAACTCATATCTACCACCTCCTTTGAGTATTGTTCCTCTCATCTGCACAATTACAATCAAAAAAAGTCAGTGTCCCTTTGCTCGAATCTGCCCGATCAGGTCTGCCAGCGTTATTTTCGCCAGCGACTTCTCAAAACTCTTCTGAGCTTGAGAAAGAACCGCTGACATGCATTCCTTGAGGTTGCAACTTACCGGACACGTCTTTTCCACCGGATATGAATGAACGGCAAATGCCGGCGGTGCTCCGCTGGCACGGTATATATCTAACAACGTGATCCATTTGGGAGGACGCGCAAGCACACTTGTCCCGCTTTTTCCGCGTGTTGTCACCACCAAGCCGGCCTTGGAGAGTTTCGACAGGGACTTCCGAACGAAGCTGGGGTTCGCCCTTACGCTTTCAGCCAGGGTCGCCGAGCGGACCTCTCCGCCAGGGTAAACGCCGAGCGCGGCCATGATGTGCGTGGCGACAGCAAATTGGACGCTCTTCACTGACATCAGGCCCTCCTGCAATATGTGATGTTAAGAATCACATTTGGTTGCAGGATTTTTTGCAAAAAGACTGACACGCGGCTTCCTGACCGGACACGAATTGACGTGGATGCCCGAGGCCATAAAGATCTTGCGCGACAAGTTGCCCAACATCGACGTGATGATATCGAGTCAATACTCGCCTCTGCTTGCGGACGGCCTTTCGAAAGGAAAAATCGATGCGGCCTTTCTTCGACGGGAAAAGGGGGTGCCGGACTTAGCGTTTCGTCTTCTCGTCAAGGAGCCTCTGGTGGTGGTCTTGCCAAATGATCACCGCCTCGCTGCGCTTAAAGCCATCAGTCCTCAGAATCTAGTGGGCGAGACATTTGTAACCGTGTCGGACACGGCTCCTGTGCTGCGTGGGGTGATCGACAATTACCTGAAGCGGTCCGGAATCAAAATCACGCCAGCTCACGAAGCGGACCACGTCACCATGGGAATGTCCTTAATAGCGTCGACGCGAGGCGTCGGGCTGTTACCTGCTTACGCTCTGAACTTTCTCCCTTCGTCGATCACGAGTCGCCCTCTCAAGGGAGATGCGCCAACTGTTGAGCTTGTTCTTGGCTACAAAAAGTCCAACAAGTCTCCCATCCTTAAGTTCTTGCTCTCAAGTTTGGATGAGTTGGTCACTCGTGTCTCGAAGAAGTCGCATTAAGCATTCGGAGTGGAGCGGTTAGATCAAAGGCCTCGCAACTCGCCTTCCGAAGTGTTGTGGAACTTCAGAAATGAAATGACAATATTTGTCCCGAATTACGTTCCACCACATTTATTCCGACGTCGATGCTTTTACGGGCGTCCCATGATGTGCACGTGCGCGTAGGGCGATCCGTCCCACATGATGTAGGCTCCCGTCGGCTTGTGGGTGGTCGGTAGTCCTGTGGTTTTCGCGTCAAAAGACCCCATGATCATCCAATGCGGCCCGATTGCAATGGGCTTGCTTGAAGTGTCGTACGGATCGGAGTCGCTTCGCTGGGTTGCCCCTGCGAGCATGTAAGTTATGCCCGGTGTGGTATTAGTCGGCTTGGGCTTGTGTTCAGCAAAATCCCGGAACCATTGCATAGACGCTTCATCTGCGCACATGGCCGGCTGTCCAACTCCGGTAGGATCGCCCGGCATGCAGGTAAATCCGTTGCTTCCGACGCGTAGGACCGTCATCTTACCTTGGCCATCCATTTCCGCCACAGTCGCAGCCTTGGCGACATCCCGCGGCGCCGCTGAAAGCGCGCGGGCTATCTTAGTCTGCGTAGACTCGTTGGAATTGGAAGCTGATGACTGGAGCGTGTGCATCTGCGCTGCTGCTCCCGCGCCAACCCCAACGATTATCAACGCGACAAACGTTGCTGCAAGGACGTTAGAACTTCTTTTCGCATACCACATATGAAATATCCCTCCTAATGCGCCATCGACAGGTGGACTCCGCTGAGCCCGCTGCCGTCGCAAGAAAGCGGACCGTTGTTGATTCGGTCGCCATCGTTAGACGACCTCCAACCTCGAATCATCAAGCGGCCGCGATACAGTGCTTGAAGACGAGGGCTGTGTGGCCGCCGAAGAATGTGCTCGCAGGGGTGAGAGCAGTTGTATCGTTACAACGACTGAAGGAACCAGGAAAATAATCGTTACGCAAGTCCACATCAGGACAGCCGCGAATTGCTGTTCTTCGAGTGGCGACATGTTAAGGAGGCGCGGTGCGGAAAGATACGAGGAGTAAATGACCCGGTCGCAGAAGGCCAAAAATGCGGAGAGCGCGTCACACGGTAACGTGGCGCAGAACAAGTACAAGGGGATGCACCAGCGAGGCCAGCGCGCGACACTTGGCCACGGTTGAATCACTGGCCACCAGAACAAAAGGCCCGTTACCAGAAAAGTGGCGTGTTCGAGTTCGTGCAACGAATTCCAGCGCAATGCCAGCTCAAAAACTGCTGGAACGTGCCATCCGAGCAGAGCAAACGCCCCAGCCAGCCAGCAAAATGCGGGATTCGAAATGAAGTGTCCGAGCCGTTTCACCGGACTCCAGCGGAGAATTGGGCTCACGACGCCGCGAGCGAGGGATTGCGGCAGGCCATGCAGCAGCGGCAATTGCGGCGCACCGAGCAGAATCAGCGGCGGGGCGACGGACATGAGCAACAGATGCTGCAGCATGTGAACCGTTAGCGACGCATCGTCGAACCCGTTGAGTGGGGAACCAAGCGCGATCCAAACAAAAATGATTCCCATGAAGAAAGCTGCACGCCGCCACAGCGAAATCAAGTTGGGAAATGTGGAGCGCAGGCGAAACCAGCCTCGCGCATAAACCAGCGCGGTAAGACAAATCGCCAGATCAACCCCGAGAGGAGAGGACCACGGTTGCAAGATGGCCTGCGGGTCTGCGTTCATAACTGTTCCTAGCATCTCTACGGATGACCCGAGGCAGGCGCCGTTGAGTTTGGGCCGAGTGCGACTGCCCGCGCGGCATCGTGTGCCGGCGATTGTCCAGCGGGATGCAATGTATCGAGAAACGCGACGAAAGCCGTGGTCTCGGCAGGGCTGAGATTCTTGCCGTATGCCGGCATGTTGCCGCCGCCCTGAATGACCTGCCGAATCAGTTGATCGTGCGTCAAGCGCACAGCCACGGCATCCAGAGCCGGTCCGCGTTTTCCGCCCTGATTACCGAGCGAGTGGCAGTTGTGGCACTGCTTCACCTGGAAGACCAGCGCCCCTTGCCGCTCGAGCGCCGTGCGGCTGCGCAGAAACTCCGACGGGATCGGAATCCCGCTCCAGGCGTCCATCACCGGACTCCACGGCGCGTTTCCGGCGAGACGCGTAAAGGTTCCCATCGCAACAGCCACCAACAGGATGGTGAGAACGGCTAGGGGCCTGCGCCGCCAGCTTTTCTCGCCTTCACCGAAAATAAACGGTAAGAGCAGTAGTGCGAGAATTACAATCACGGGCCCGATCAGCAGCGCGGGCGTTTCCATCGAGGGCGGCAAGAGCGAGAGCACTGCATAGAGCCACAGAAAAAAGAAATCCGGCCGCGGAACGGTTTGGATGATCGTGGGATCCGGAGGTCCGGACGGGCCAAAGGGACCGAAGTAGATCGCGCAGGCCGCCACGGAAAGTAATATGAAACCACCGAAGAACAGGTCTTTGTAAACCGCGCCAGGAACGAAGGGTATTCCATCCTTCTTGGTTAGCTCGTGGTAATCCTTAATGTATGTTGCCTTGCGGACCACTCGCCCGGGCATCGGCCACTCATTGATTCCCAGCTTGATGACCATCAAAAGATGCACGGACACAAAGGCGATCAGCAGCCCCGGAATGACGAATACGTGAAGCGCGAAGAATCGCGAAAGCGTCGCTCCGGCGATGATGGGGCCGCCCAGCATCAAGTTGACGATTGGAGGTCCCATCAGAGGGACGCGACTGGCAATCGAAGCTCCAATTCCCAGTCCCCAATACGCATCCTGATCAAACCGGAGAACCTGGCCGGTAAATGCCATGCCCAGTGTGACGATCAAGAGAAAGACGCCGACGATCCAGGTCAATTCGCGCGGATATTTGTAAGCGCCAAACAAAAACACCTGGACCATATGGATCAGTACGATGGCCACCATAAAGTCCGAACCCCAGCCGTGCAGACCGCGAATGAACCACCCCAACGCGACCTGATGATTCAGAGTCTGCAAACTGTTCCAAGCTTCACCAGCGGAAGGCACATAAATAAATGCCAGCATGATGCCAGTAACGATTTGCAGCATGAAGACAACGAAGGCGGCGCTGCCAAAAACATAAAACCAGCTGGCCGTTTCGCGCGGCACCTGATGTTCGGCGGTTTCCCGAATGACTTCGCCGATTTGCAGGCGCTCGTCCAGCCACTCACCGACGGTTTTGATCAGACGCATGGACGAATCTCGCGAACGATATTGGAGACGTGGCCGGGCGTGGGCATCTCGCCGGCTTTGATCAAAAGTTTTCCGCGATCGATCTTGTAGTGGTACTCGAATAATCCGCGTTCGGGAGGCCCGGAAGCGCGCGAGCCATCCTGATAGTAAACGCCGCCATGGCAAGGGCACATGAACAGGCTCGATTGCGGAAACCATCGCACGGGACACCCCAGATGCGCGCAGTTGATGGCGAAGACCTGAAAATTCCGGCCGTCGATATTGCGAACCCAGCAGGCGATATCCGCAGTTTCTCCGTCCCACGGATTCACAACCGGATTTCGATAAGTGGCCAAGCGAGTTTGCCCGGAAGGAAATTGTTCCAGGCTACCCAGAGCGACCCACGCATCATAGGCGCCCTTTTTTTCGCGCGCGATGGGAGAAAGAAGATAGCGCACGATCGGAACGGCCAAAATCAGCGCGATGACTCCGTTGAAAAAAATTCCGATCTTCATCAAAAGTGCGCGCCTGGTCAGGCCCCTCGGCAGCGTCATCGAACTTCTCCCGTTAATTTCGCAGAGTTTGGATAAGGCTGTCCTGGAAATTTCGATCGCTGGGAGGCGAGCCAAGCCACCACGTCCGAGACATCCCGTGACGACATTGGTTTGCCCGGAACATCGCCGCGCCAGTCCGGAGCGCCGAGGTCGGAACGTCCCACAATTACAATCGTCCGCAGCTCCTGATCGTTGAGCAGCGCAAGGAAGGATCCATCCACAATGGAACTTGCCTTCAGCCCGCCTCGTCCTCCAGCACCGTGGCAGGAAGAACAATACTCTGCATAGATGGCCGAACCACGCGACGGATCGCCCGGTTCGGACCAAGAATATGGAGGTGGATTCGCGCCATGCAAAACTTCCGGCTGCGCCCAGCGTTCACGGATTCCGCTGACGATTGCGACAATCTGTTTATCCGCGAGCATGCCGCCGGCGCTTTGCGCGAACGCAGGCATGGAAGTTCCAGAGATTCCGTCCGCCGTGGCGCGACGGACGACCGTATCATCGGCAATCGCGAGGTACACGGGATCGGCGAGAGCGATTGCAGCTCCGCCCTTTCCATTTTCGCCGTGGCATCCCGCGCAGTTTTGACCGTACAGGAGATTGAAATCCGTGATTTCGCTGGGAACGACTGGCGTGTCGGCGGACGTCGGGCGCCCCGGTGGGTTGGCACATCCCCACAATGCAAACGTGGAAAGTGCCACGGCTCCTAGGATGAGTGGGTGAGGCCTCATCAGGATTCGTCCTTGTCGGCCCGTTCTTTCATCATTCCGGGCGCTTCAAAACCGGCACGCACCAGAAACGGCACAAGCTGCTGCGTGGGGACTTGCTCCTGGCGTACTACCACCAGTCCAGCGACGATACCGAAAGCAAACTGTGAAGCGACGAACCACGGCCAGCTAATCAGCTGGTTTAGCAGCGGGTTGAGAAGTCCCAGAATACTGTGCAGTAAACCTGTCCAGAGAATCGGCGCCACAATGCCTCCCAGAATTATGGGGCGGCGCGGAACCATCGGCAGCATGGCGCCGTACAGAAGTCCCACCAGGAGAGATGTGAGCAGATGGATGACGGTCGCCAGCAAGAAGCTAATGAGATGAAACGATGTAAGTGAAGCCGTCCCGAATTGCAGGGATTGAGTGTAGACCGTGGCAGCCAGCAGATTGATCGGATACCAGATGCTGCGGTGCCCGACAAGGCCGTACAGGCAGGCGAGTACCGCCATGGCCACGCTACCGGCGAGACCACCCTTGATTCCCGCCGAGACTGGATAAGTTTCGAGTGGAAGGAGTGCCCGCGGCAGATCTGGCGCAACTGCAAGCCTTTCGACTTCGCGGCGGGCGGTGGAAACGGGTGCAACGTCCACTTTCACTTCGATCGTCTCTTCCTTCTCTTGCGGGAGAACCTCCCTGAACCAGCCAACACATCCGGACACAGCCAGGATTGCTCCCAGAATGCTGACCGAAGGACTGGTGAGGAGACCAGCCAAGAGCAAGGTGATACCGAATGCAAAGACGACGGGCCAAGCCGTTGGCGCGGGCAGATGGACCGTGGCGCGGGGCGCGTCGGGTGCTTGCGATCGTGATTCAGCAGGAACCATGGAATGCCATTTTTCCTTAGCGGCCGATAATGTAAACCACAGTGAACACAACCACCCAGACCACATCCACGAAATGCCAATACAACGAAAAAACCTCGGCGCGTTCGCTGTGCTCCGGCTTCACCTTGCCTAGAAGCGTAAAAATCAGGGCGAGAGCGATCAAGAGCAGGCCCACCGTGACGTGAAACGCGTGCAGGCCGACCAGCGAGTAGTAAGTAGTGCCGAACAGGTTCGTGCTGACGGTCAAACCTTTGTTGTAAATCAGGTGGCGCCACTCCCGGCCCGTGCCCACCAGAAAAATCGTGCCGAGCGCCATGGTCACGAACCACCACAATCCAAACGCGCCAACCCTGGCCTGGCGCAATGACCGTACCGCCAGATGGATCGTCAGGCTGCTCGAAAGCAGGCAGATCGTCGCGAAAATCGGAAGCTCCAGCACGTCCTTCGGGGTAGGACCCGAAACGCTTTTGCCGAGGTAAAAAATATAGGCGACCACGAAGATTGTGAAGACCGCGGATTCAGCGGCAATCAGGGAGAACATTCCCACGCGCCCACGCGAGGGGAGCACCCACTCCGGCCCGCTCGATGATGGCGTTAGCGCTTCGCTACTCACGGGAGTTCTCCTCTTTATTCATATTTCCAATCCGGATCGTCGGGGTGCTTGCGGTCCCAAAGAGGGCGCCGGCTTCGGACAACGGGCGTCACTGCAAAATCGTAATCCGGCGGAGGCGAAGTGGTGGACCATTCGAGCGTCCATGCATCCCAGGGATCGTTCCCGCCAAGCTCGCCTTTCCAGAAGGACCAGAGAGGATTGCCGAGGAATGCGAGCACCCCGAAAATCTGGAAGAGCACGCCGATCGTGACGATCAAGTTCCAGATTTCCCATCCGCGTCCGGGCTCGTATGTGTAAATCCGGCGCGGCATACCCAAAATGCCCGGGATATGCATGAAATCAAACGTCAGGTGGAAACCGATGAAAAAAAGCCAGAAATGCCACTTCGCGAGCGCCTCGCTGTACATCCTTCCGCTCATCTTCGGAAACCAGTAATAGAATGCCCCGAAGATTGTGAATAAAATTGCGCCGACTATGACGTAATGAAAATGCGCAACCACAAAGTAGGAGTTGCCGAGCTGCCAATCGAACGGAGAAGTGGCTAGCATGATTCCCGTGAGACCGGCAATCAGGAATTGAAACAAGAATCCGACGCAAAACAGCATGGGGGCCTTGAACTGAATCTTTCCGCCCCACATCGTCCCTAGCCAATTGAAAATCTTGATCCCGGTAGGGACCGCGATGATCATGCTGGTGACCGTGAAGAAGGTGTTGCCGTAGGAACTCATTCCCACCGTGAACATGTGATGCGCCCACACGCTAAAGCTGATGAAACCGATACAAATGGTCGCCGCCACCATAATCGGATACCCAAAGATCGGTTTGCGTGAGAACACCGGGATGATTTCGGAGACGAAGGCGAACGCAGGGACTACCAGGATGTAGACTTCCGGGTGGCCGAAAATCCAGAAAAAGTGCATCCAGAGAACTGCGGAACCCCCTGCCTGGGTGTCAAAGAAGTGTCCGCCGAGATAACGATCGATTGAGAGCATGATCTGCGCTGCGGTCAGAGGTGAGAGCGCCAGAATAACCATCCCGCCCATGATCAGGTTCAGCCAGGCGAGCAATGGCATTTTGCCCAAAGTCATCCCAGGGCAACGCATGGACAAAATGGTTGTTATGAAGTTCACTGCTGTGCCGATGCTGCCGATCCCCGAAATGAGCAAGGCCAAGGTCCAGAAGTCAGTGCTGTGCCCGGGTGAGAAGGCGCGCGCCGTCAGCGGCGCGTAAGCAAACCAACCCACATCGGGCGCGTTGCCCGCGCCGTAAAGTCCATAGCCGCCAATAAAGCTGAAATAAAGAAGCACGCCCCCGAACGCGGTCATCCAGAAGCTGAAAGCATTCAGCCGCGGAAAGGCCATATCGCGCGCGCCAATCATCAGAGGAATCAGATAGGTGCCGAAGCCGAACAGCAGGGGCATGACCACGAAAAAGATCATCGTGGTTCCGTGCATCGTAAACATGCGGTTGAAAACCTGTGGGGAAACGAAATGGTTGTGCGGAACGATGAGCTGAATCCGCATTATCGTTGCTTCGATACCGCCAAGCACCAGGAACACGAGGCCGTAGAGGATGTAAAGAATCCCCAGTTTCTTGTGATCCACCGTGACAATCCAGTCGTGGAGCCTCTCACTGATCGGCCGCGTGTCTTGGCCGACTGTGGTGAACGCGATGGCTTCCGATGACATCGTTAGTTCCTCGTTCTCATCGCAACGTCAGGAGATACGCCGTGAGCGCGTCCAGATCCTTTTCATTTAGCTGCATCGCGGGCATCAATGAACCCGGCTTGATCGAATCGGGGTTCTGAAGCCAGGCGCGGAGATTCTCGCGGGTATTCAACGCGGCGCCCGAAGCGATGGTTTCGCGGCTCATCAGATGCGTGAGATCAGGACCAAAATGCCCGTCCGCGATTGTTCCGGAAACGGCGTGGCAGTTCACGCAGGCCGTAGTTTCGAAGATGCGGCGTCCATCCGCCACCGCATCATTATTAATTGCGGGATTCTTCTGTCTCTGAACCCACTGGTTAAACTGTTCCGGCGAATCCGCGTAAACCCGCAAAAGCATCTTGGCGTGCTGCGTGCCGCAATACTGCGCGCATTGGCCGAGATAAAGTCCGGTCTGCTGCGGCTCGATCCAAGTGCGATTGACGCGGTTGGGAATCAGGTCAGTCTTCCCGGCCAGCTGCGGCACCCAGAAACTGTGATCCGTATCCGCAGAAAGCAAAGTGAGAAACGTGGGCGTTGGATTTGACGCGTCGCCGACTGGAACGTGAAGCTCATTGGCCGTGACGACGCCAAGAGCGGGGTAACGAAATTCCCACCAAAATTGATGGCCGATGGCGATGACTTCAATCGCTCCGCTGGGCTTGGGAGCGTCCTGAATGGAACGAATGACGCGGGCAGTAGCAAGAAACAACACCAGCACGATGAGGATAGGAATCACGGTCCAGGCGAGCTCTATTTGATTGCTGCCGTAGACCTGCGGAGGCTCGCAGGTATCATCGATATCCCGCTTGCGGAACTTCGCAACGACGTAAACAAGCAAGCTGAAAACAACCACGAAAATCAGCCCAGTGATTGCGAGAACCAGCAGCGACAAATGAAAGATCGAATTTGCAGGGGTTGACTGTGGTTTGAAGATGCTGGGAATCTGTCCGGGAGCTAGCGGCGCGCCGGAGCACAGCCTTGCGGCGAATAAGACGTCCCCTTGTAGTACCGCGATGCCAGCCGCCCTGAGCGACAATCCCCGAGTGTGCTCGCTGCATTTCATGTGTCGTCTCTTTTGAAGTTCCGATGCGCCAATCACCAGACACGCAAGTTTTCAATTCCTTACCGCATGAATTCGGAGAAATATAGGCTACCCACACATCCCTGCAAGTGTTCAGTTGGCAAAATACCACAGGAACGCGGCGTTGAAAAATTGTTCAGACCAGCTGACATCCCGCTCGGCCGTCTTGATTACGTCGTCTTTCGCGCGAGCGGCCGAAACGATTGGCGCGAAAGGCACCCGTCTCGTGCACATCATTCTCAACAACGAGTCACTCGGTTTCGTGAAATCGAGGAGCAGGAAGCCGGCATTGTTCCTTTGTGTGTTGCAGGGACGTCCGGCTCCTGATGTGAATACGGCTCTTCGATTGAGTAGCTCGACATGCCCAAGCGCTTCGCGAAGAGCATGTGGTACTCCAGGCGGCACGGAGCCTTACCAGTCACCAGCAGCATGACCGCAGCGGCTCCGCGTGCCGTGTTCATGACTCCGACCGCGCGTGGTATAATTCACGCTCGCATCCGCATTTACAAAAGTTTAACACCGCGGAGAGGTGCTGGAGTGGCCGAACAGGGCTGCCTGCTAAGCAGTTATCCTGGCAAAACCGGGATCGGGGGTTCGAATCCCCCCCTCTCCGCCATAAATGAAAGCCATCCACATCTGGAAGCGAAACAAATTCACGGTTCTCCTCCGGATGCCGAACAGCTTCCATCTGCTAATTTGTAGCTTCCTCTTCCAGTGATTGCCCTTGTATCATCTGGCGATTGCCAAGCATCCAGCCCTCTGATGCCGAGGAAAATTCCGTGAACCGATCGGGCATATTCAAGACTCTGTTGTTCATTTTGTTGCTGCTCGCGATAGCAATGTGGTGTAGACACGCGATCGGCTCAACCAAGCGCGGGCACACCCGATCGGAAGTCTCCGCGCAATCCGCGGCAGCTCCTCAACAGCTTAGCGATGCGGGCCAATCTTCTTTGCGCGCGATCGTCCAAGCTGGAAATCTTTCTGAGTTGCGCTGGGCGGACTTCAGCGATTACACCAAAATTCTGCAGGAGTTTTATGGTTCGTACAGCTATTCCCTGGCGTGGGTCAGCGGAATGCAACCGACCACGCAAGCGCGCCAGGCAATTGCAATTCTCTTGAATGCCGATCAAAAAGGTTTGTCCGCTGAAGACTACGATGGACCGCGTTGGAACGACCGCCTCGCAAAGTTCCAATCCGGCACGTTACAACCATCGGAAACAGACGCGATTCGATTCGACGCCGCTCTCAGCGTCTGCTTGATGAGATATATTTCCGATCTGCACGTTGGCAAAATAAATCCCAAGCATTTCAATTTCGGTTTCGACATTCAGGCCAGGAAATTTGACTTAGCTGAATTTGTGAAAAAGGATATTGCCAACGCTCCGGATGTTTCGGCCGTCCTGGTCCAGGTCGAACCTCCCTATCCGGGTTATCGCCGCACGATTCAAGCGTTGCAAAAGTATTTAGAGCTCGCCAAGGAATATAACGGCCAACCGCTTCCAGCCTCGGCGAAAACGATCGTGCCCGGAGACACCTATCCTGGCGTCCCGCAGCTGATCCGAGAGCTTCAAGTCGTAGGCGATCTTCCCGCCGACGCAACTTTGCCAACCGATGGAGCGATCTACCAAGGTCCACTAGTGGACGCGGTCAAAAGTTTTCAGCGCCGCCATGGCCGCGACTCTGACGGCCGCCTCAGCGCGCAAACGTTAGCCGACTTGAACGTGCCTCTCAGCAGTCGCGTCCGCCAGATGCAATTGACTCTCGAACGTTGGCGTTGGATGCCCGCAAGTTACGAGAAAGCTCCCATCGTGGCGAACATCCCTGAATTTCGTTTGCGCGCCTACGATGAAAATTTCAAGATCGCGTTGACCATGAACGTCGTGGTCGGCAAAGCCTTCGCCCACGCCACACCGGTGTTCGAAGACGAATTGGCATACGTCGTCTTCCGGCCCTACTGGAGTGTTCCCTTTTCGATTGCGAAAGCTGAATTTTTTCCGCAAATCACTCGCGACCCGGATTACCTCGCGAAAAAGGGCTTCGAGGTGGTCGACAGCCGCCAGAATGTCGTCACCTCTGGCACCGTAACGCCTGAAATTTTCGTGCAGCTACGCGCTGGCAAACTCTTCATTCGACAGCTTCCAGGCCCCAAGAATTCACTCGGTCTCGTGAAATTCATTTTCCCTAACGACTATAACGTGTATATGCACGATACTCCGGCACAGGAATTCTTTTCAAAGTCGCGCCGGGATTTCAGCCACGGTTGCATCAGGCTCCAAAAGCCCGCGGACCTGGCCGCTTGGGTCTTGCGCGATAATTCGGGGTGGAACATAGACCGCGTCCGCGCGGCCATGAATGGCGGCACCACGCAACAAGTAAATCTCACGCACCGGATTCCGGTTTTAATCGTTTATGGCACTGTGATTGTTACTGAGGATGGACTCGTTCATTTTTACGACGATATTTACAGATACGATTCCGAGCTTGAGAAAGCCCTCGCGAAGGGCTATCCGTATCCCAGTTAATCGCCGCTGATCAGGTTTGCCGGGCAGTCGAAGCACCACTGTCGAAATCTTCCAACGTCCACGTGTATGAAATCAGAATGAGGATAGTAACCGACTCCGCCGCGTCGCAGCGCTAATGCAGCCTTGCGCAACGTCATTGTATCGATTCCCGGCATGCGCAGATCAATTGCTTCGGCTTGAATGTGCAGGCTGTTCTTAGCAACACCGGTGGTGTGAGCGCGCAGCGATTCATTCGTTGAAGGCGTGCGGTATCCGCAGACGATATCAATCTCACCGCCAGGATGGCCAACCGACGCCGTGAGGTCGGACAGAATATCGAACAGGCGCGGATCAAAATGGCGAACGTCTCCCGTTCGATGGTCGCGCAGAAAATAATCCAGTTTGGCGAGAGCGCTGGGAACGTATTCTTCTCCGCGGCGGAAAACAATATCCAGCCGCTCGCCCGTATGCGTGTTGAAAAGCACCAAGCGGCCGTCCTCGGCGCGGCTAGGAAATGTTTGCTGATAGGCCGTCTCGCGCGATTGGCCGTGCGCACCGATTGAGGTGAGCAAGCACAACGTCGCTGTCAGAATAATTGAACAGCGTGACATTTTTCGATGTACTCGCATGTATGCTTTCAACTCAGTTTTATCATAGCTAACGACACCGCCGGCAAATCCCGGAATGCCAGGTTGCAACTAACTAATGCGCCTTAACGGCCAGATCAGCACCCTCAGTTCTCTCGAAAACGCGAGCAATGGCCTAACCTCCGGCAACAGGATTTGCGCCGCTTCGGCGATCGTGTTAACTCCAATTTCAGCCGCGGCGGGTTGCAAGGGCCACGGCACATGATGAATATCTCCGCGAAAGACCTGCCCCTTATGAACTGTGTAAAGGCAATATCGCTCCGTCAACCAGTGCTCTACCGTTCCGCGCATTGCGAAACTAACCGGCCCCACAGGACGATAACGTGCCTCGAACCTCGCTGATCCGCGTCGCGATGAGTAATCAATCGCTTCTCCGCGTTTCTCTGCTCGCATCTCCGCCTGATGATAAGGCAGGTGATAGAAAGTTCGCGCTCCCCATACCGCCAACCGACTGCTTGCATCCAGGCTAAAGAAAAAAACACCCGGCTTACCTCCTATGTTGACGTACGTCCTACAGTTGAGCTCGCGAAACCGCGAAGTGAAAGGCAATGCGCGAACTCGCGCGCGGTTAGTCATGTGAAATGGCGTAACGCTAACCCAGCAATGTCCGTCGAAGGTGTCGAGAGGAAGCTCGCGTGGAACCAGATTCCGCAACGATTCGGTCGGCAGTGGCCAGTGCGCAAATAGCAGGTCGTACCAGCGCTGCTCCATCAGCCATAACTCGGAAGGCAGCGCCCATGGGCGATGTTCTATTACTTCGAGTAGTTCCATGGCCGTTTTCAACATGTCTGCCGTCTTTGGCTAACGAAAATGTTACACGTTCTTCCCTCAACTTATACATGAATGCCCTAATTGTTCTTCGGCCGTCGATCTTCTCTAATACTCAGGCTCGACGACTTTGCAATGGCTTGTGGAGATGGCTCTCCTGGAGGACGCAATGTTTAAACCCTGTGACATTCTAGTGACTTCTTCCCGCGTGGAGGATCGCCGGGCCCTCATGAGGATTCTGAATGGCCTTCCGATCAATGTCTTTTCCTCCTCCACTGTAAAACAGGCGGAAGAAGTGATGTCGCAGAAAAAGTTAGCGCTCGTTTTTTGTGACGAGCATCTTCCCGACGGCTCCTATCGCGAGCTGCTATCCCGGTCGCGCACGGCCCAAAAACATCCGCGCCTGGTGGTCACTACTCACACCGGTGAGTGGAACGAGTACCTGGAAGCCACCCGTCGCGGAGCCTTTGACGTGATTCGATACCCTCTCCAGCCGGCCGATGTAGAGCTGATTGTCATTCGTGCTATGCGCGACCAGCGCGACGCCTCCGCGGTTTGAGAGCTAGGAATGGGGCCCTAATTGGCCTATCGGGCATCTCCATTTGCGATACTCCGCGCAAATCCTCTATAATCTGAGGGTAAACGTTCAAAACCGTTATTGAGGGCCTGACTTACGCTATAGAGCTCTCTCACAATTCCCCAAATGATCGACCTTGCTGAAAAAATAAAAACGAAGCTGAAAGCTGAAATCGCGGCTTTGGAGCACGAGCTCCATGACGAGTTACCCAAAGAAATTAAAGTAGCTCGGGCCCACGGCGATCTTTCGGAAAATGCAGAGTACAAGTACGCCAAGGAACGCCAGTCCTACGTCTCCGCTCGTCTTGGACAGTTACACCAGCGCATGGCCGACATTTCGATGATGAATCTGACAAACTTGCCCAAAGATCGCGCCGCCTACGGCTCTCGAATCGTGGTCCTTGACATTGCGAAGTCTGCTGAAATCGAGTACAAACTGGTGACCGTCGAAGAAGCTGACGTCACCAAAGGCTTGATTTCGACTAGTTCTCCCATCGGGAAAGCGTTGTTAGGCAAAAAACCGGGTGATGAGGTCACGGTAGTGACGCCGGCGGGCAAGAAAGAATATGAAGTTGTTAGCTTATCCACGATTTACGATGAGGAATAGCACGGTGACACCGAATCCATGTTGACTCGCACCATCGGCCGGTTTTTTACCTGGCCCGTTGACCGCCTGGCTGCAATCATCGCTCCGACGGGAATCCCTCCAAACGTCATCACCTGGATGGCTTTAGTTTTGAACTTGTGGGCTGGCATACTTTTTGCCGCAGGCCGTTTTGCGGCTGCCGGCGGAATGATGCTTCTCGCCGGTCTTTGCGATTTACTCGATGGACCTGTCGCACGTCGTCAAAATCGCGTCTCGCTATTTGGCGGCTTCCTTGATTCGATTCTCGATCGCTACGCGGACCTCATTCTCTTCCTGGGACTCTTGGTGTACTACGCCAGTGTAAATCGTTTCATGTACGCGGTGCTGGCGGGCGCGGCGATGTCCGGGGCTGTGATGGTCAGTTACGCGAAGGCGCGAGCCCAGTCCTTAGTGCCCAAGGCAGAAGTTGGATTCTGGGATCGCCCGGAGCGCCTAGCCCTTATGATTCTCGGTGCTCTGTTCAACCGCATGCCCATCGCGTTGTGGATTCTTGCGATTGGTCCGAACCTAACCGTGATTCACCGAATCGTGCATACCTGGCAGCAAACTAAAGAGGGTCAGCTTCCACTCGCCGGGAACGAATCATCTGCAAATGCAGCTTCTTCCTCAAAACCTCGAATCAGCATCCCTGCGTCGGTTCCGTCTGGAAATTCGACGCCCCTACTAACCCGCGCCGCTAAGCGCGGCCACTAACCTCGCGTTAAATTCCAGTTTCTCTTTCGTGATACGTCTCGTCCATTAGCGAGTCCTCGACTCCTGCACGTATTTCTTGCGTTAGCGCATTACGCAACATCTCCCGCGAATGCGCGCGAACCTCCTTCCATGCTGTATTATTTCTTCTCGGTCATTCGAGCTTGAAACCTTCTCTCATCATTCACGGCGGAGCATGGAATATTCCGGACGAAGCAGTCCCGGACTGCCGCGCGGGAATTCGTCGCGCCCTCGAAGCAGGATGGAAAGTTTTGTCCGGGTCTGGTAGCGCGATCGATGCTGTGGAAGCCGCTATTATCATCCTCGAAGACGATCCCACCTTTGATGCAGGCTTTGGTTCGCACCTGAATCGCGATGGCCACGTTCAACTCGACGCAATTCTCATGGACGGCAAGACCTTGAAAGCCGGCGCAGTCGCCGCCGTAGAGCACATAAAAAATCCGATTCGCCTGGCGCGCATGGTCCTCGAAAAAAGTGAACACATGATGCTGGTAGCCGCCGGCGCGGAAAAATTTGCGGCCGAGAATGGCCTGACGATCTCCGCGCGCGAAGAGCTCATTCATCCTCGCGAACGCATCGCTTGGCAACGTTGCCTGGAAGATTCGCACGCGGTCGAACATCACGTAGGCCACGAACAAGGCACCGTAGGCGCCGTCGCCATCGACCGCGATGGGAATCTTTTCGCTGGTACTTCCACCGGCGGTACCTGCTGCAAATATCCTGGGAGGGTGGGCGATTCGCCGCTCATCGGTTGCGGTTGTTATGCGGACGCCGAAGCAGGCGGCGTTTCCTGCACCGGACACGGCGAAGGAATCATGAAAATTGTGATGGCGAAAATGGCCATCGACCTTCTTCATGACCAACGCGTCCTCGCGCCACACCGCGAAAAGGCTGCTCCAACATCCATAGCGCAAGCCGTCGCCGACGCTTGCGTCCGCAAACTCGCGCATCGCGCGCATACCACCGGCGGCTTAATTCTTCTCGATCGTAATGGCCATCCCGCGGCTGCCTTCAATACTCCTCGCATGGCCTACGGCTACGTCGAGCCCGATGGCAGTTTCCGCATCGCCCCGTAACGCACTTTTCTCCGTCTATCCCATAATCCGAACGCACACTTCGTAGGGTGCAGCATCCTGCGCTCACTGCAAGTGCCTGGCAAGAACCCGACGATTCGCAGTCGTTTTTGCCTTCTTGGCGGGGAGCTTCAGCCCGCACCTTGTTAGGTTTCCAGCAAAATCTTACACCGCAAGTTCGCTGAAACCTTCCGGGGCATAAGTCATCCAAAAATCGATACAATTACCCTGGTCCCAACTTTAAAATCCGAAGGAGAAAATTGTGCCGATCCGCGACGCCATCCTCTCCGAATTCGACCACGAAATGATCAGCACTCGTCAGACGCTCGACCGCGTGCCCGAAGGCAAAGGCGACTGGGCGCCCCATGAAAAATCCATGAAGATGGGGCGTCTGGCCGGGCATGTTGCCGAACTTTCCGGCTGGGCTGCGACTATCGTCGGGCAGGACTCGCTCGACTTCAGGGCGGCGGGCGCTCCGCCCATGAGCCCCACGGTGATGACTTCGCACAAGCAACTACTTGAAGTGTTCGACAAGAAAACAGCGGAAGCACGCGCTGCGATCGCCGGCGCCAGCGATGAAACTTTGCTGGGACCTTGGACCCTCCTTTCCGGCGGGCAAACAATTTTCACCATGCCGCGCGTCGCGGTTTTGCGGAGTTTTGTGATGGATCACATCGTCCACCACCGCGCCCAACTGGGCGTCTATTTGCGGCTGAACAATATTCCTGTACCGTCGGTGTATGGGCCTTCGGCCGACGAAGGCAAGTTCGGAGGTTAGGCGAATTGCCTTCAGGGTTCGTCTATTAAATTGGGCTCCCGGTCGAGTGTGCCGCGGGGCGGGGACATATGAAGATGATTTGCAACATTTTGGTCAGCGCGGCAAGTTCGGCGCGAAGAGCGCGGGGCGCGGCTTGCGTCGCGTCGCGCGCTAAGGTCGCGACTCGCTCAGGGCTGAGACCGAGCGCGTAAATGTCGCCGCGCAGCGAGTAAGAATATTCGCGATAGACCGGAGTGGACTCGCGCGCGAGGTTCATTAAGATGTCCCACACCGACTGCGAGCGAAGCATCTTGCGCTTGTTAGCTTCATCGCGGCGGATGCGCAGTGAGTGTCGCGCTGGCGCTCCGGACGCGGGCCAACTCGGCGCAGGCGCCGGCAACGCGGTCGGCGAACTTGCCACAGGGGCTGAGCCCGCGACAGCGGGAAGGCCCGTCAGGGTGGACGAGCCACTCAGGTTGGGCAAGCCCGCCGCGGCGTGTAAGCTGCGCGATTTTACGATTACTTCGGCGCAGTCCTCGGCGCGAAAGACGCGCTGCGGGTCCGCGTCCGGATACTTTCTTAGAATTTCGTTTAGCGCGGCGGTATCCGCGTCGAAGCCAGTCCACCAGTAACGGAACGAGTGGAAGACGATCGTTCCGGCGTTTAAAATTTTCTGCACGCGGTCGGGGTCTTTGCCGGCTACCTGCACGACCATGTCCACCAGTTCCGCGCCGCGGAATTCCTGGCGGACGAGCGGCCGCATGCTGATGTATTCGGCTTCCTCCTCCGTGTATTTGACCGTAATAGTTTCCGGCAGAGGCACGAGGCACAGTGGCATTAGGGTTTACCGGCGGCTTTGTCCGTCAGGCGTTCGCGGACGCGGTCGCTGAGCACCTTGCCGTCGATGGCTTTTCCTTCAAGGCGAGCGCGGGCGGCCTTCACTACGGCGCCCATTTGTTTCAGTGAGTCAGCGCCGGCTTCGCCGATGGCCGCTTCGATGGCACGATGAATTTCTTCGTCGGAAGGCGCGGCGGGGAGATAGTCTCCGATAATTTTTATTTCTTTGGCTTCTTTTTCGGCAAGGTCGTTGCGGCCGCCCTTGGTGAACTGCTCGACGGATTCGCGGCGCTGTTTGACGAGTGTCTGGAGAACCTGGAGGGATTCCAGATCGTCGAGCGGACGTACTTTTTCAATCTCTTTATTTTTGAGCGCGCTCTTCATCATACGCAACACGCTGAGCCGCAGCTCGTCTTTCTGCTTCATGGCCGCGGTTAAATCACTCTGGATGCGTTCGATGTAACCCATTCGTGGCGGTCTCCCCGCGCAAGAGTAACATACGTCTTCGATAAAGGTGGCGGACGCGAACACCGCTTTTTGCGGCGTTTGGGTGGAAGAACTTCGTCGCCCTGAGGCTTCTTCGTTCGCGATTCGCTGCGGCTAAACTACTCGGGAAAAGTGTCACAAAACCAAAATCTCTAATGTGCGTTCTGGCCTCGGTTAGACAGGGTTTAGTCATTTGTTTTCTATAACATCTGCTTTTGGCCCACTTTCGGTTAGAAGTGGGCGCCCACTTTGCAAAAAACCGCGCAATCTTGAGCGATTTTCTTGTCGCGGGAGCCATCGATGGGTTTGCGGGCGGCACTAATGACAGGCGCATCCCGCTGAATCGTTCTGGAGGCAGAAACAGCGGCCCGCTGGTTCCCCCGGGAGGCCAGAGTCGCGCTTTCGGCTCAGCGAGGGAGCGGCTCACGCGCGGCTGCTGCCCATGTTGTTTTGCGCCGATCCTAAACCAAAATTTCATCGCGACAATGATAGGAAGGCAGGAAGCCAAATACAAGGGTACGAGGCGGTGTGCTGCATTTTTCTAAGAGCGTGCAGTATCGAAATTCCATTTTGGAACTGACGGCTGAACTGGAAGATAGGATGGATCCTTTGAGGGTGGAAACCTTGAAGCGTCCAACTGACACCTATGGATTGGCGCGGCGGAGGATGGCACTGGATTTCTCGTCGGCGGCGATCTGGTGTAAGAAATTGCGGACCTCCGGCAGCTTGTCGGTGGGGACTACAAGATCGGTGATTTCGTAGCTTCGCTTATAGTGGAGAACGTTCTCTGTAACCTGGACTTCGCTTTTGTAAGTGGCATAGGCGCATTGGGCGTGAACGGGTTGAGGAAGCTCGTCGGCTATGTAGCCGGGAGGGAGGGTGATATCGAAGATGTCATCCTGGCGAGTAGTCTCATGGAATTCAATCGGGTATTTTCGAGGCTTCCCGGCCAGCAGAGCTGAGCCCTTCCCGCCTGCAACTCGCGGGCGCACGATTAAAAGGTCGCCAGCCGACTTTGCGTATCCCAGCGCGACGAATTTGTAGTCGAGGGTGAGAGTCTGATCGGAATGATCCAAATTACCGAGGGAGGCGGCAGTCAAGGTGAAATTGCCAAGAAAGGCGCCAAGAAAACTCTCAATGACCTTTTGACGCTCGGACGGATTCACTTTCAGGTAGTGTTCGCGAATATCCACCGCCGGGCCTCCCCAGCGCAATTCCTGAATTTCGCCAGCCAGGTTACCTGTCGGGCCCAGAGTCAGCTTTGCGGTTCGAAGCAATCGATTCGTTGCCGGGGGTAAAAGTGGGAGAGAAACGAGCGTGCCACTGTCTGAGGTGATTACCAATCCAAAATTGTCCTGAAGATAGTAGGGCAAGTATCCCAAAGGAACGTCGGGGTTGGTGGGATCGAAAAAGAGGAGGCGTCCCAATTTCGGTTGATTTACAACAGCGTACATAGAAGGGTCTTGCACATCGTCCGGAAGGCGGATGGCGAGCACGACATGGTTGAATAACATGGAAGGAAAATCTGGACTGACTATGCCGCGGCGCGTTTCGATCAGAACGTAGAAAGAATCGATACCAACCTCGTGAAGCATCGTGTTCAACAGGGTGGCTTTGTCTTTGCAATCGCCGAATTGGTGAGTGAAAACTTCGGAGGCAGGATGAGGTTGAAAGCCTCCAATTCCAATTTCGATCGCCACGTAGTGGATGTGGGTCTGCACATAGGACGTAAGCGCTTTCATCTTTGCGATAGGATCGGTAGCTCCGGCGGTGAGTTCGACGACCTTTTGATGAATGGCGGGGGTGGACACTCGACTTGCGGAGGTTAGGCCGGCATACCAGATTCCAAGCTCGTTCCAAGTTCCGGAAGTCTTCGCGCGCAATTTAGGATCCCGCGGAAAATATTTGACATCCATACGGCCGGCGATTGCGTACAGAGCGGGCATCTCTGGTTCGAGGTCAATGGCGGGAACATCCTGCACTTCCCAAAGGTACTGGTTGTCAGCGGTAGTTTGAGGCTTTTGCTCAACAAAGTTGGCCCAGTGGGCGGTAAATTCCCAGCCGGCAGGAATCTGTAACGAAAAGCGAGCACGCAGACACGGGATGTGCCACTGAAAGCTCCAATTGTATTCAAAAACAAAGGGACGGTGTTTCTGCACGTATTCGTAACCGACTACGCTGCCTGGATTTGCTTCGGGAAATTTTGTGTGGGGGCGGAAGACTAGGTCGAACCAAGGGGTCCAAGTTTTGGCGGCGTCGATGGAGGTGGCGGCGATTTCACTGACGCCGCCGGGAATTGGTTTCCATGTGCCGCGGATGTGGCGTTCTTTTCCGTTGGGATAATCGACGCCGGCCATAAACATTTCGCCATTTTGGAATGAACCTTCGATTATAAGGAGGCGGCCGTGGTTGGTGACCCAGGTCTGATGCCAGACTTTTCTGGAGGCGTCGTAAATGCTGAAGCTCTCCCCGCGGGAACCTTTCGCGTCTTGATAATCTTCGTGTACGACGCAGCTGTCGAGAATGCTGGTGACTTTGGCACGAGCGACTGGGGTGGCAGGCTTGTCGGCGTCGAAGGCGTCCCAATCACCTAGCCAGAAATCGAATTGGTGATATTCGGGGGCCGAGCAGGGAGCGGAGGGCGGGGACTGAGTTGGAGAGACGCTTGGAGGTTGAGGGCGTTCGGCCGTCGTGCAGAGAATCAGAACGAAGAGCAAGCCCACCTTTGGCCATACAGAAAAATGGTTCATATTTCGTTCCCGTCTTATTGAAAGAAAGGCGAAGCAGCACGAAATTTTTTTGGTGATTTAAGCATGAGATCGAGCATGCTCCGGGTTTTGGATGTGGGTCGGTCCCATGGCGTTGCCAAGTTTTTGCAACGGGCGCAGCATGTTGCGCCCCTACAAACGCGGAAGACAAGATGCCGCGCTGAAGGCCGCGGCGCTACATTTAAATCTTTGAGGAGGTTGGTCGTTGGCCGGTGGCATTGATCGCTGATCATGACGGATTTTTTCCATTGGGAAAGCGAATGGTTCTTGCGCAGTCGAAGGTGGGAGCGAGAGATCCGGACCCTCGACCGCGCAAGTTGCATTGAATACCGGCTTCGTGTGTTGACTACGGCTTTACTTTTTCCGGCGCGAAGTGGCCGAAGGCTATTTTGCGCATCATCTGCTGACGGATGCCTTCGGACACGGTGATGTTTGCGCCGTCGCTGTTGGTGGTTTCGGTGGCGCCGGCATCGTTGCCAGCGTCTCCGTAGCCGAGGCATTTCGGGACGGCCAGGAAAGCGGGGATGTTGGCACCTAGCGGACACCCGCCGTCGGAGATGATGCAGGCTTGACCAGTGATTTCACCTTTTTCGTTGATGCCGTTGGCGCCGATCAAGAGCAGTGGCGAACCTTTCGGGATGAACGAGTTGAGGTCGAACATTTTGCCATCTTCGTAGATGAAGGCGTGGAAGGAGGGGAGGGATATGCCGACCACCTGGCCTTGATCGTTGACGTCGAGGGCTTCGCTGAGGCTATCGCCGGGGAGGACGCCGATGTCGGTCATTTTGCCGGTCTTCTTAGTCCAAACAAATGCGTGGAAATTTGGAGAGAGGACGCCTCCAACGACATCACCGGGCAGATCGGAAAATCCAACGATGGTGTCGCCGCGATGGTTGATGGCCATGGGCGTGTTCCAACCTTGGCCACCGAGGTTGCCGAGGTTAATCACGCTGCCATTTTCCCAGAGCAGTGCGTGTGCGGCGGTGAAAGCTCCAACGGACGTGTCACACGTTCCGGAGATGCCGACGATCTGGCCGTTGTCGTTGATTGCGGTAGCGGCGCCGTCGGGATCGGGGATCCCGTTTTGAACGTAAGTGGGGAGCGCGGTGATCTGGTCTAATCCTGGGCCGTAAAGGACGGGGAGAAACTGGAACACTTGTGGGAGCACGCAGGTTGAGTCGTGCACTTGCGTTTCGACCCAGCCGACGATCTGGCCCAAATTATTTTCGCCAGAGGCAAATCCATTATTACCGCCAAGAGTGGGGAGAGGGTTCATTACGCCAAACTGCCAGACGAAACCCGTGCAGACGTGTCCGGTGGGAATGCCTGTGGGAGTGAAGGCGGTGCAACTCCACGACTCGTTGTACGGATCCAGTTCGGCAGTTTCGGAAAAGCCGGCGATCTGGCCGTGATCGTTTTTGTTGGGCCACTGGACGTCACTGTTGGGACCGCCCAGGGTTCCGAGGTCAAATCGCAGGCCGTAAATCCAGACGGTGGCGTGCTCGGTGACATCTCCAGACTGGTCGGCGGCGCCAATGGCCCAGCCGAGGTTGTTGATGGTATTTCCTTCGCTGGCAGTTCCGCTGAGATTGCCGAGATTAAAGACGCGGTAACGGTCGTGGTTGTCTTGTGCAGACAGACGAGAAGGAAATACCAGCGCGGCAAGTAAAAGAATTATCACGGTGAAACTTGTGGTTAATTTGAGTTTCATGTTGGCTCCTTTGGTTTGTGGTGAAATCGATCGAACTAATGACCGCGCATTTCCTCCGGCATCTGAATATTTTTTGAGCCGACCTAACTTTGGGTGGGAGGCCGGCCGACCTAGGAAGACACGGTAGATTTTTTCGTGAAGCGAGGTTGGACGTTTGCGGACGCTGCTATGGGCGAAAGTGGACGTTTTCGAGCGTGAATGCGGCAGAGTGAACGTGGTCCGAAAACGTCCAATTATCGGCGCGGAATCGGCTATTCTCGATCGCGAAGACAAATGACTCTCGATTGGCAAGTTTGTTCGCGGGCGAGGCTGTCGCGCGATGCGCGATTCGACGGGAAATTCTTTATTGGCGTGAAAGGCAGCGGAGTTTATTGCCGTCCGATATGCCCGGCGCCGACCGCGAAGGAAAAAAGTGTGCGTTACTTCTCGACTGCGGCTGCAGCGGCGGAGGCAGGGTATCGACCTTGTCTGCGGTGCCGCCCGGAAGCGTCGCCGGCGACTCCGGCGTGGTGCGGAACTTCGAACACAGTTTCGCGGGCGCTGAGGCTGATTGGTGAAACTGGATTGGAAGACGGAGGGGTGGAGGCATTAGCGGAGCGCCTGGGAATTGGTTCGCGGCATCTTCGGCGGCTATTTCTGAAACATCTGGGCGCGACTCCGACGGCGGTAGCGCACACGCGGCGGCTGCATTTTGCGAAGAAACTGATCGACGAGACGAATTTGCCGATGAGCCAGGTTGCGATCGCGTCGGGATTCGGGTGCGTTCGAAGATTTAATGCGGCGATTCAAAAGACATATAAGCGAACACCTACGCGGATTCGGCAGCTTGTTCGCGTGCGGACGGACCAGCCTGAAAACGAATATCTCTTCCTGCTGCGTTTCCGCGCGCCGTATCACTGGGATGGCATGTTGGCGTTTTTAGCGAAGCGCGTGATTCCGGGAGTGGAGGCGGTTGAACAGGGGACGTACCGGCGGTCGATTTCCTTGAATGGGCGCCACGGATATTTTGAGGTTTCGCTTCAGGAGGGAGCGGACGCGCTGGCTGTGCGCATTCAATTTCCCGATCCATGCTCGCTGTTTTTTATCGTGGAGCGGATACGCGCCATGTTTGACCTAGGCGCGGACTGGGTGGATATCGCGCGAACTTTGAAAAGCGACCCGGCGTTGGCGGAGAGAGTTCGAAGCGCGCCGGGGCTGAGGGTACCGGGATGTTGGGATGGATTCGAGCTGGCGACTCGCGCGATCGTGGGGCAAGTGATTAGCGTGGGTAACGCCACAACGATTGCGGGGCGCATCGCGAAAAAGCTTGGAAAACCGTTAGCCGAATCGGGCAAATTGACGCATCTATTTCCGACTCCGGAGATTCTTGCCGTTGCCGATCTGTCAGCGGTTGGTCTCACCAAGGCGCGAGCGGAAACCATACGAACGTTGGCTCGGGCTGTATGCGAAGGGCGAATCCGGTTTGAAGGGATTGTGGAGACGGATGCTTTCCTGGCTTTCGGGAATTGGGGCGTGGACCGCGCAATATGTGGCTATGAGGGCGCTCGGGGAGCCGGATGCGTTTCCGGCCGGGGATTTGGGGCTGCTGCGTGCGTTGAATTTGGCGAGTTCTCGCGAGCTGGAACGGCGGTCGGGGGCATGGCGGCCGTGGCGAGCTTACGCAACTATGTATCTCTGGAATGGTTTTTCTGAAGGCAAACTTAGCGAAAACAAGCGGCTTGGCCAAGAAACCAAGAGGCGCCAGTTGAATGAACCGGTTTCCGCCAGGTCGTCTCCTCAAGTGTGCGACCATCACACGAAAGTAATGATTTAGCTGGTTGTTTTGGTCGACGGATCTCGGATGAGTTAAGAAAGCCGAGCAACGGAGGATTGACTGTGCAACCCGCCAAATCCATCTTTTTCCTGAACATACCAAGTCAAGCGGTCGTCGCAGTTGCGCTCAAGGAGGCGCGTGCTAAAACCGTATCCCAGAAATGAATGCGGCTTGCTTGGGTGTGCAACTGGTGCTACCTTGCCCGGTTCGCGGCGGCCAAATTGGTTTCCGCGGAATTGAACAGCGGCATGACGGATAAAGACCCGGGAGGCGGTGAGGATGGCGACGGTAAAGAAACAGTGGAGTTCGACTGCGCCAGCGGGCGAATTCCATCCTTATATTCCCGCTGAGGAGAGCATTGCGGAATTTACACTGCGCGCCGTAGTGCTGGGGTCGCTATTTGGATTGCTGTTTGGCGCGGTGACCGTTTATGTGGGCCTTCGCGCGGGGCTTACCGTTTCTGCTTCCATTCCGATTGCAGTGTTATCGATCAGTATTTTGCGCGCCTTTGGGCGCTCGACGATTCTGGAAAACAATATCGTTCAAACTACCGGATCGGCTGGAGAGTCTCTGGCTGCCGGGGTGATGTTCACGATTCCGGCGCTGATCTTTTTGGGATTCGGCACGGAATTTACCTTCTGGCGAATTTTCCCTCTGGCGCTGTTGGGAGGGTGGCTCGGCGTGTTGTTCATGATTCCGCTGCGGCGGCAGCTCATCGTAAAGGAGCATGGCAATCTGACGTTCCCGGAAGGCACGGCTTGCGCGGATGTGCTGGTGGCGGGGGAGCGCGGCGGGTCGTTTGCAGGGCGAGTGTTCTGGGGGCTGGGACTCGGCGGCGCTTACACTTTTTTCATGAACACAATTCAGGCGTGGAACTCGCAGCCGGAGGGGCGTCCACACTGGTTTCCCGGGGCGTCATTTCGCGCCACGATTACTTCGGAATATCTGGGAGTGGGTTACATCATCGGACCTAAAGTTTCAGGGATTCTTTTTGCGGGTGGTGTAATTTCGTGGCTGCTGGTGATGCCTGCGATCCAATTTTTCGGACAGCTTGCGGGAAACACGCCGATTTATCCGTCCACGATTCCGATTCCGCAAATGACGCCGGATGATATGTGGCGGCAATACATACGCCCGATGGGCGCCGGAGCGGTGGCTGCGGCAGGGTTGATTACGCTGCTGCGCACGTTGCCGACAATTATTTCGGCGCTGCGGGCGGGGCTGAAGGATGTTCGCTCGGAGCGCGCTGGGACTGGGCAAGCGAGGAACCGGCTGGATGACGATGTGTCAATTCGCAGCGTAGTGGTGGGCTCGCTTGTGATCATCGTGATGATGTGGGTGATGCTGACGTTTGATCCGATCAAGGGCGCGAGCACGACTTGGTACCAGAATTTGCTGGCGGGACTTTTTGTGGTGGTTTTTGGATTTTTGTTTGTGACCGTGGCGTCGCGCATCAGCGGACTGCTGGGAAATTCTTCGAACCCGGTTAGCGGAATGAGTATCGCGACGCTGATGGCTACTTGCGCGATATTTTTTGTGGCGGGGTGGACCGCGCCGAACTACGCGGTTCTTGCGTTGGTGATTGGTGGCGTGGTTTGTACCGCTGCGGCGATTGCGGGGGCCACTTCGCAGGATCTAAAAACCGGGTACCTTGTCGGGTCCACTCCATTTAAGCAGCAGATGGCTTTACTGATTGGCGTGACGGTGTCAACGATTGCGATTGGCGCGACGCTGAATTTGATGAATACCGGGCTGGAGAAGTATTTGCCGGTGAAAATACCGGTGAACGTGGAAGCGTTGGCTACCGGCGTGAAGGTAGAGCGGAGTTCGATTACTTATCAGGGAAAAAATTATGTGCTGATCAATGCGTTGGGATCGGCGCAAGTTCCGGACGGCGAATATTTGTACGATCCGGCGACGAAGGAAATCGAGATTCAGTGGGTGCAAGGGATCGGCAGCGACAAAGCTCCGGCGCCGCAGGCGCGCCTGATGGCGACGGTAATTAATGGAATTCTCAACCAGCGTTTGCCGTGGCGGCTGGTGTTGATGGGCGTGGCGCTCGTGCTGGCGGTGGAAATTTTGGGCGTACGTTCGCTCGCGTTTGCGGTGGGCGCTTATCTTTCGATTGGAACTACGGCGACGATGTTTGCGGGCGGATTGGTGCGCTGGCTGGTGGAAACTACATCCAAGAAAACGGAAGAGGGAGAGGCGAGTCCTGGCGCGCTTTATTCGAGCGGTCTGATTGCGGCTGGGGGAGTATTCGGCTTGCTCGGCATTGTGATCAATTTATTACAAGATCCGGAAATTTCCACGCACGTGCCGGGATGGGTGACTAGGGCGTTCCATCTGCCTTGGCGGGCGGACTTGTTTGCGTTTGGGCCGAAGATTCTCGGATCTCTGGCGACCAGCAATTTATTTGGACTCTTCATGTTTATTCTACTTGCGGCTTCGCTCTTCTACTTTGCGCGGAAGAAACTAGACAAAACCTAAGCAATAGCCGGCACGTCGAAAGCCAAGAAAAATTAATGGGACTAGGGGTGCCTCCTGGAGGTCTTTGACTACGGTGGGCGCAGCCATTACACTTCATGGGTGCCAAGCTTTTCGCGCGGATACGGACATCGGTTTGATTTAAGCGGATACTTTCCGCGCGCGATCAAGACGATTTGCATCATCTGCATTTCCGTTTTTTTCCTGCAAACAATTTCGGCGCTGCTATTTCACGAGGCGGGCACAAGATTTTGGATCGGCTGGTTCGGGCTCAGCCCCTGGGCGGTCGTACGCGGTTTTCGAATCTGGCAACCGTTCACCTACATTTTCCTTCACGGCGGAATCCTCCACATTCTTTTCAACCTGCTGTACCTCGCGATGTTCGGGGCTGACCTGGAGCACACCTGGGGGGCGCGGCGGTTCTACACCTATTTTTTCGTGTGCGGAGTGGGCGCGGGAATCGTTGACATCATCGTAAAACTTTTGATCGATCCGCACGGACGCGGGACGGCTCTGATACCTACGATTGGAGCTTCCGGGGCGATCTACGGCGTCTTGTTAGCGGTGGCTATCGTGATGCCGCATCGCCAAGTGTGGGTATTTCCGCTGCCGGTCACGGTTTCCATGCGAATCTTTGTGATCGTGATGGGAGCCATCGAATTTTTTACAACGATTGGATCCACGGGCGATGGGGTGAGCCACGTTTGCCACCTGGGTGGAATGCTGGTGGGATATATTTACTTGCGGCGGGGGTCTTACCTTTACAACTATCGGAATTTTTTTACGGATTGGAAACGGCGGCGGCTGCGCAAAAAATTCGAAGTTTACGTACGCGACCACAATGAGAAGCCACCTTCAAATCCTGATAATTGGGTGAATTAACCGCCGAGAGCACGCCAAAGATGCCGGGCTGAAGCCCGGCCGGCCTCACCAGCAGGCAGGCGCTACGAATTCTAATTCGAAGAGCTTACCCGCCGATTCGGATTATTTTCATCAGATTAGTGGACCCGGTGGTGCCCAATGGGGTGCCGGCGATTACGCCTACGATGTCGCCGCGCTTCACCAAATGCTCTTCGAGCAAACGCGCCTCGGCTGCTTCTGCGAGTTGATCGACGTCGTGGACGCGCTCTATGGTCCGCGGCAGCACGCCCCAGAAGAGGCTCAGCCGGCGGCGGGCTTCCTGCGCGGGTGAAAATGCAACTATGGGCGCACGCGGGCGATATTTTGAAACCAGGCGCGCCGAAGATCCTGATTCGGTAAAGACGGCGATCACTTTCATGTTTAATTCTTCGGCGGCGTGGCAAATGGCTTCAGCAATGGTTTCACTGATCGGCAAGTCGCCAGAGGTCGCAGGGCGGGGCAAAGAAGTGACGCTGGCTTCCGCCTCGCGGATAATTCGGTCCATCATTACCACCGATTCCAGCGGGTAACTTCCCGCGGCGGTCTCGCCCGAAAGCATCAACGCATCGCTGCCGTCGAAAATCGCGTTGGCTACGTCGGAAGCTTCCGCGCGAGTGGGCCGCGGATTTTTCTGCATGGAATCGAGCATCTGCGTTGCGGTAATCACGGGAACCAGAGCATCGCGCGCGCTGGAAATGATCCGCTTTTGAACGACGGGCACTTTTTCCAAACTCATTTCCACGCCCAAGTCTCCGCGCGCGACCATCACGCCGTCGGTAACCTCGAGAATTTCTTCAAGGTTATCGATAGCCTCGGGCTTTTCCAGTTTGGCGATAATGGGCGTGTCTTTTCCGGCGCGGGCAATGGCGGCCTTGGCGGCTCGAACGTCGGCGGCGGTGCGCACAAAACTTTGGGCTACGTAGTTTGCGCCCATCTGCAAGCTGAACTGCAAGTCACGGCGATCCTTCGGAGTGAGCGAAGGGATTTTCAGCTTCACGCCCGGCAGGTTGATTCCTTTGTTTTCGCCCAATTCCCCGCCGTTCTCAACCTGGCATACAACTTCCTGCCCGCGGGTGGAAAGCACACGCAACGAGATCTCACCGTCGTTCAGGAGAATGCGGTCGCCTTTGCGCACGGATTCCGGCAGTGCAAGAAAGGTAGTGCTGACTCCTTGCTCCGTGCCGATTACTTTCTTCGTGCTGATCACAAAACGCTGGCCGAAGTGCAGGTGCACGGGCTTGCCCTGTTGTAACGCGCCGGTGCGAATTTTCGGCCCTTGCAAATCCGCGAGGATTGCAACGGGCTTGCTGTAGCGCGCGGAGGATCGCCGCACATAATTGATGAGGCGCGTTTTTTCTTCGTGAGTACCGTGCGAGAAATTCAGGCGCGCAACATCCATGCCCGCATGCAAGAGCGCGTCAATCGTTTTTTGAGACGAGCTGGCGGGTCCTAAAGTACAAACGATTTTGGCCCTTCGAAGATTTTGCACGATTATTATTTTGTCACAGCAAACGCGTCAACAACCGCGTAGAGGAACTGAACTCCCTTGCGGAAAGATTCGACGGGAATGCGTTCGTCGTCGGCGTGCATGCGCATCACGTCTTCTTCGGTAAGTGGGAACGGATCGAACCCATAGGCTTGCACTGTGCGCATGCGCAGACGAGCCGAGTCTGTAAGTGGAGTGGACATGTATGGAACTACCGGTGCGCCGCTAAATTCCTGAGCGGTTACCTTCTTAATTGTAGCGTACAAATCGGTCTCGAGAGAGGAAGACGGCGCGGTTTCTCCGGCGCCAGCCTGCGGTTCCAAGCGGACTTGGGGATCGTTCACAACTTGAGTGAGCTTGCTTAAAAGCGGAGTGACCATATTGCCCGGTAGAAGACGTATGTTTAGAACGCCGCGAGCTTCCGAGGGGACCACGTTGGCGCGAATACCTGCCTGCAACATTGTGGGCGTAACGGTGTCCCGCAACATGGCGTTCCAGATTGGATTGGCGTTGGAAAGCCATCGCGCTGCGTGATCGACACGGTCGGAACTTTCCAGCGCCTGCATCCACTTGCTGGTTTCTTCATCCTGAAGCGGTGCGATTCCTTCAAAATAACCGCGTGTGACGGAGTTGAATTGCACCGGGGCTTCGTACGTGCCCAATTTCGCCATGGCCGCGGATAGGTGCGTGACGGCGTTGTCTTTCAGGGGAACCGAACCGTGGCCGGAAGTACCGGTAGCGATTACATTGACGTTTACAGCGACTTTCTCGCTGACTTGCACGGCAACGTATTGCACTTTGCCGTTTTTCATAACGGTGCGGCCGCATTCGTTCAATGCGAAGCCGGAAGCAATTTTATCCCAATGTTTTTCGACCGCGAACTTCATTCCGGTTTCTCCGCCGGCTTCTTCATCGCCTTCGGCGAGAAAAATCACGTCGCGGTTCAATCGCGCCTGGGAGCGTTTCAATGCAATAAATACTGCAAGATTGGCAGCGAGCATTCCTTTGTCGTCAATCGCGCCGCGACCGTAGAGGTAGCCGTCTTTTATGACCGCGGCGAAAGGGTCCACGGACCATTTGGCTTTATCGACGCCGACCACGTCCAAATGAGCCAGGAGCAGCAAAGCGCGCGAAGGGTTGGGCATGGCGCTGGAAGAAAGGCGGGCGATCAAAAATCCGCGTCCGGGAGTGCTTTCAAAAATCTCCGAGGGAATTCCCTCGCGTTTTAGGACGTCGGCGATGTATTTGGCGGCCAGGACCTCGTTGCCGGGTGGATTGGTGGTATTGATGCGAATCAGGTCTTGCAGCCAAACAAGCGCTTCGCCTTGAAGCTTTACGATGTCGGCGCTAGGACCGGCGGCGGGCTGAGTCGATGGCGACGCGGCTCTCTGTCCTGCGCTATTGGTGGCCCAACAAAGCACGCCGCAGAATGCCAGGGCTAAAATTCGCACGCTCGAACGCGCCATTCTTTTCGTTCTCCTAATTGAATGTGAATTAGAACGATAAGCAGACTAGCAATTCATATTATCATGGCGTCAGGAAGCAGCCGGGCGCTTGGAAAGGAGCGTTTTCTGGGTGGCAATAGACCATCCGAAAAAGCCTTTGGCAGCATCAAAGCGGGAGGGGGAATCTATGAGTTTGAATATGTGGGCGCGGGCCATCTTCGTGGGAGTTTTGCTGGCAGCTTTAGGCATAGCTCCCGGCACTTTGACTGCCTGGTCGCAACAGGAGGAAGGGCCGCAAAAACCTGCGCCGGCGCAACAGCCAGCAACTCCGCCTCAACCGACGGGACAGCAACAACCGCCGCAAGCCGGTCAGCCGCAGAATCAGGCTCCGCAAACATCTATCGCAGTGGAATCAAACGTGGTGAACATCGACGCGGTGGTGACGGACCAGGAAGGCGACATTATTACGAATCTGAAGAAAGAGAATTTTCGAGTGTTGGATAACAACCAGCCGCAGCAGATTTCGAACTTCGCTCCTAGTGAAGCGCCAATCACAATCGTTGTGTTAATGGAATTCAGCCAGCTTGGCGGCGAGTGGTTCGCCTATCAGGCCAAGAGCTGGGCGTACAATTTTCTGGGGCACCTGAACGATAAAGATTACGTGGCGTTGAAGATTTTCGACCTGCAAACGCACGTGTTGGTGGATTTCACGCGGAACAAACAGGAAGTGGCGCAGGCGGTGGCGGGACTTTACTTCCCGAATTTTCACGAAGCTAATCTGTTTGATGCGCTGCTGGAAACGCTGGACCAGCTTCGCGATGTGAAAGGAAAAAAGTCTATTCTCTTGCTGGCGAGCGGCTATGACACTTTCAGCAAACACACTCTCGATCAAACGCTTCGCCGCGTGAAAGAAACTGAGGTTCCGATATTCAGCATAGGTATGGCCGAAGAACAGAATGTGCGCAAATTCAGTGGTGGAGATGGAATCGGGTACCTGCAGGCGAAAAATCAGCTCACTACTTTCGCGGAACTGACCGGAGGATACGCGTGGTTTCCGCGATTCCAAGGCGAGATGGGCAGCATTTTTAACAGTGTGGCGGAATTCTTGAGGAGCCAGTACACGCTGGGGTTTACGCCTTCCAGCGCTCCGGACGGAAAGTATCACAAACTGAAACTCGAGATTGTGGACGAGCAAGGCAATCCGCTAATGCAACCGGATAAGAAAGGCAAAATGAAAAAGGTGATCGTGATAGCTCGCCAGGGTTACACGTCACCGAAGCCTACGTCCGGGGATTAGTTCTCCGACGGACTGCTGAAGGCATTATGACTGGGGCCGCCTCAGGATTACGCCGAGGATTGTTGCGGCAATCATCAATCCGAGCAGGATCAAAGCGGCGCGCAGCGACCACATGAGCCAGGTAGCGACGAAAAGAAGCGCGAGCCAGAGGGCGTTCATGGGACGCATATAACCCATGATTTCGGCCCGCTTATCGCCGCTTTCGGTGTGTTTGGGTTCTTCTTCCATTTCTCACAAGTATACTTTCCGCCGCTGAACCGTAACTTCCAAATTATTTTGTGGGGATGCGCAGGTCACGTCCGGTCATTTCAACCGGCTCGGCGACACCCAGCACGCCAAGCATTGTTGGAGCGATATCGCGGAGCGAACCACCAGGAGCTAGACGCGATTGGCCGTTTTCAGAGATCAAAATAAAAGGCACGGGATTCGTGGTGTGATAGGTGTGCGGCTCGCCAGTGAGAGGATCGGTCATCATTTCGGCGTTGCCGTGGTCGGCGGTGATAATCCACGCGCCGCCCCGGGGACGCAGCGCGTGGAAAATTTGTCCCAGACATGTATCCACGGTTTCTACTGCTTTGATAGTGGCTTCCAAGTTTCCTGAATGGCCGACCATGTCTGCATTTGCAAAATTCATGATGATGGCGTCGAATTCGCCTTTTTCTATGGCGTGTACTACGGTGTCGGCGATTCCTGCAGCGGACATTTCCGGCTTCAGATCGTAGGTAGGAACTTTCGGGGATGGAACGAGGATGCGCTCTTCACCTGGAAAGGGCTTCTCTATGCCTCCGTTGAAGAAATAGGTTACGTGAGCATATTTTTCGGTTTCGGCGACGCGCAAGTTCTTGAATTGCAGCTCGGCAAAAACGTTGGCGAGGATGTGTTCGAGCTTTTCTGGCGCGAGGAGATAGCGGAGCCAGGGCCAGGTTTTCTCGTACTGAGTCATGGCCACGAAGAACAAGTTTTTCGGGCGGTCGGAGTCGACAATTTTGTCGAATCCAGGCTCGAGTAGGGCCCGCGTCATCTGGCGGGCGCGGTCGGCGCGGAAATTGAAGAAGATTATCGCGTCGTCATCTCGAATCACGGCGCGCGGGGCACCCGGCTTTTCCGGTGAGGGCTCGGTGGTGATTACAGCGGGAATAATAAATTCGTCGGTGACGCCTTTTTCGTAGCTGGCGCGAACGGCCGCAGCGGGATCTGTGAACTTCACCTCGGAAGCGCCGTGAACGACGGCGCGGTACGCTTTTTCGACGCGTTCCCAGCGATTGTCGCGGTCCATGGCGTAGTAACGTCCGCTAACGGTGGCGATTTGGCCGACTCCCAGCTCGCGCATTTTTTGTTCGAGCTGCTGGATAAATTCAATTCCGCTGTGAGGAGGAGTATCGCGCCCGTCCATAAAGCAGTGGACGAAAACGTTTTTTACTTTATTTTCGCGCGTCATTTTCAGGAGGGCGAAAAGATGGTTGAGGTGCGAGTGGACTCCGCCATCGCTGACGAGGCCGAGGAGGTGAAGCTGCGCGGCGCGACCGCGTTCCATGGCTTGAAGCAGAAGGGGCTGGCGATACAATTCGCCGTCAGCGATGAGCTGGTCGATGCGCGTGCTGTCCATGTGGACGATGCGGCCGGCGCCGATATTGAGATGGCCCACTTCGCTATTGCCCATTTGTCCGACCGGAAGGCCGACGGCTGGGCCGGAAGTTTGGATTAGCGTGTTGGGAAAATCTTTGAGGATACGATCGTAATTGGGCTTGCGCGCGAGAGCGATTGCGTTGCCTTCGGTATCGGCGCGGTAGCCCCAGCCGTCAAGGACGGTAAGGACGATGGGTTTTGGGCGTTTGGTCATATTAGGTCCGCATTACGCTACTTTTGTTCGAGCTCTTTCAATTTGTCTGTGGCGTTTTGATTTTTGGGATTGAGCTCCAGTGATTTGCGATAGTTGGCGATAGCCTGCTGCTTTTTATCGTCCTTGGCATAGGCTTCGGCCAAACTGTCGTAGACATTAGCTGATTTAGGATATTCCTCGACGTTAAGATTTAAGATGGCGATGGCGTCAGCATTCCGGCCTTTTTCGAGCAGCAAATAGCCCAACCCATTCAGGACATTTTCGTCGAAATTATAACCGTTGGATTGGTGCGCTTGAGTTCGCGGTATTGCGCGACGGCGGCTTCAACGCCACGATTCACGATAGTGTCGCCGAGGTCATGGGCCAGAGGGCGTTTCGGCGCGGCCGGCTGCTGACCGTAAAGGATAGCGCGAATGCGCTTGGCCATTTCGCCCAGGCTCGCGCCGGGCGTGTTGTTAAAGATGACGATGAGGTCGTGATCGCCGACCAAGCGCTGTTCCAGCGTGTCGAAACCGTTGATGCCTCCTCCATGGGAGATCATGGTTTGTCCGGCACCTGGTTCATTAATAGAAATGGTTCGAATGTCCCAGCCGTACCCGTAGTTTTCCAGATTTGGAGTAAAGAGCTTTTGCTTGAGATCGTTGGGAACAAGTTTGTCGGTGTAGAGAGCCTGGTCCCATTTATAAATATCTTCGACAGTGGAATACAGGGAACCGGCGGCATAGGGCAGCGCCATGTCCAGATAGGGAGCGTTCACAACTCCGCCCAAATCCTGTTGGTAGCCTGAGGCGCGTTTTGGAAGGATATCGGCGTAGTGATCGTAACCGGAGTCTTTCATTCCAAGCGGCACGAAAATGTTTTCTTTCAAGAGAGTCTCGTAGGTTTTTCCCGTGACATGTTCGAGAATCGCCCCGAGAAGGAAAAAACCCGAATTGTCATAGTGAAACTTCGTGCCGGGTTCGAATTGCAAATCGCCGCTGCAGAATTTTTTCACGAAATCGTCGACGGCGTAGTAGTTGCGCGAAACGTCATCAAAGAATTTCGGATCGTCGGTGTAACTGGGAATGCCGGAAGTGTGGCTGAGCAATTGGCTGATGGTGACTTTCAAACCGGTGTCCTTGCGGTAGTAGGGCAGATAGTCGGAGAGGCCGCCTTCGAGCTTAATGGAGCCTTTGGCCACTTGCTGCATGACCAGCACGGAAGTGAATTGCTTGGTGATGGAGCCGAGCCGAAACTTCACGTCCGGCGTGTTGGGAATGTTCCACTCCCGATTGGCCAGCCCATAGCCCTTTTTGAAAATAACGTTGTCATGGTCCGAGACGAGGACCGTACCGGTGAACGAGCAGCAATCCACATACTGCGACATGAGCTTATCGATTTTTGCGGCGTTTTCGGAAGTGTCTTCCGAAGTATCTGCGGCGTAAGAGCGCGAAATTTGCCAGAGGGGAGCTAAAAGAAGAACGCACAGGATCAATTTTTTCACGTTGGCCCTCACGTTTAGGGGTGGTGTCGGTTTGTCGCGCATATCAGCGCCCAACAGGCTAGCACGGCTGTCAAATCGCGTTTTGTGTGGACGCGGGCCGTCGAGGACGCCAGCGATGTTAACGCGGAGTCAGTTGGTTAGCTTTGCGGGCTAATTCAGGGCCATGGAGATGTTTTCATGTTCACCTTTAGCGTGCGAATGCTGGGAAACTTATGATGCGCGATTGGCACACGCAATCATGGCTAAGCCGGAGTGCAGACGCAAGTTGCTGAAGAAGGTCGCCGCTACAGCCATTGCTTTCGCAGCCAGTTTCGTATGGGGTTGCGGAGTGTATCTAGATAAGCATTGGCGGCAAGTTTTATAGCTTGGGCTTGGGTTGGATAGGGGTAATTTACACGGGCCAGAGCCCGGAGGCCGATTTTTGCGTTCATGGCTAGCGAGATTTCGCTTATCAATTCGCCGGCATGGCTGGCTGCTATAGTAGCCCCTATAATCTGGTCGGTTCCTTCTTTGACATGAATTTTTACGAAGCCATCATCTTCGCTGTCCGTGACTGCGCGATCCACGTCGCTCATCATGACAGTGAAAGTTTTGACGGGGATATTTTTTGCGCGCGCCTCCGTAAAGTACAGGCCAACGTGCGCGATTTCCGGATCGGTGTAGGTGCAGAACGGAACCGCCAACATGCTCAGCCTCCGGCGACCCCAAAAGAGTGCGTTACGGACTACAATCTCTGAAGCGGCTACTTCGATGTGAGGGAATTTCTTTTCCGAACATACGTCGCCGGCAGCGTAGATTCGGGGATTGCTAGTTTGCAGATAGTCATTGGTTATAATTCCGGCGTCTTTATCGTAACGCACTCCGGCGTCCTCGAGATTCATATCACCGACGTTAGGCGTGCTGCCGACACCGACCAGAATCTCGTCAACGGTTAATGTGAACTTGTAATCGTCGCTGACCAGATCGACGATTTTTCCGGTGCCGTCCACACGTACATTGACAGCTTGGCTGTTGAGATGGATGTCGATTCCGTCGCGAGCCAGCGCTTCGGAAAGAATCTGCGCCGCGTCGCGCTCTTCGTTGCCGAGGAACATCGGATCGTCCTGCACCATGTTAACTTGCGAACCCAGCCGGCAGAAGGCCTGCGCCAGTTCGCAACCGAGAGGCCCGCCGCCAAGAACAAGCAAGCGCCGAGGACATTCGTCCAGATCGAAAATATTTTCATTGGTCAAGTATCCCGCGGCGGCAATTCCAGGGATCGAAGGAACTTTCGGCCGGGCACCGGTAGCGATAAGAGCCCGCTTAAAGCGCAAGAGCTTGCCCTCGACTTCAACCGCTTTGGGTCCGGCAAAGCGGGCCTGCCCGAAAAACACATCGACGCCCGCGGAAGCCAACCTCTGGGCCGAAACGCGGCGGCTGACATGCGTCCGGACTCGCCGCATTCTCTCCATCACAGCCGGAAAATTCACGCTGATACCGCTAGGTACTTCCGCGCCGAAGTTATCCGCATTGCGCATCTCTGCGTACAGGCGCGAGGTACGAATAATAGTCTTGGAAGGGATGCAGCCGACATTGAAGCACGCACCGCCGAAACGATCACGCTCTACGATCGCCACCTTGGCCCCGACTTTGGCGGCATTTAGGGCCGTGAGAAATCCTGCAGGTCCGGCGCCGATGACTACCAAGCTGTAACTGTGAGCGGGCTCGGGATTTTGCCAGTCCTGCGGGTGCACATTTTGTAATTCCCTCAGGTCGAAGTCAGTCGATGTCCGATTGGAGGACAATTGTTCAAGCGGCATTGGATTCCTCTGAGATGCGGATTAACCTTCACAACCAACCACCTCGAAAGCCGGCTCTGCGCAATCCATTACGGATGTATGCGCACTGACGCATCAGTTTCCATATGAGTTGCGACCGATGGTTTTCAATCATCAATGTAACAATACCTTGATCGAGGCCCAGATACCCTTCGCTGATCCATCCCGGGGATCCATTGCGAATAAAACTGGGATTGAACCCGCTGGGAAGCCGATATTCGTTGATAACTTCAGGATACCGATCGCACAAGCAGCGGACCGCTGCCAACGACATATCCGGTGCGAAAACAATGGAGGCCAGGGCTGCGGGGGGACAGATAGTGCCGTCGTCCGGTCCATAAGGCACGCCACGAGCTGTATAGCCGAAGAAGTCACGGTTCAAACCATCGATTCGGATACGCCGAGGGCTCGGGCCATCACCCGCCGAAAAGCCCCATAAATTCTCGCCATAACCGCGAAAATCCTTTGGATTACGCAACGCATACTGCCGCTGAATGTATGTTGCCTGGCAGCTATTTTTGAAATAATCGCTGCCCTTCTCGCGCATGAATGGATCTTGAATATGGCGGAAATCGATCCACGCGTGAGACAGCTGATGAATAAAGAGTGGACCGGCGTAAAGAAAGTCATAGCCATACAGGTTTTCCCATTGATAGGTCGAGGTCCATGCTGAATAGCTATCGGCGCGGACCGGGTGGGTGGGAGAGGCTAGCGCCAGAACATAGAGAAGGATCGCTTCACTGTAGCCTTCCCAACCGTAGTGAAGAAAACCGGATTCCGGTTTCCATCCCTGCGGAAGAGTGGGGCGGCCATGCTGAGCCCATTGCCAGTCGATGCGACTATATAGTGTCTCGGCAACCTGGCGAATCTGAACCTCGATTGGAGAATTACCAGTGAAATAGGCACTCGCGGCAAGTATTCCGCCAAGCAGCAGAGCAGTGTCGATAAGCGACAGCTCGCAATCCCAGACCCGTTTGCCAGTTTGCATGTCAAGGAAGTGATAGTAGAAACCCATATAGCCGGTTGCGTCCGGCGCCTCACTCTGCGGGCTATTCAGAAAAAAAAGAAGAGTGGTAAGAGTTCGCTGGGCGGCATCGTCACGCGTCATCCAACGGCGTTCTACAGCTATTGGATACGAGCTCAGCGCGAATCCGACCACTGCGATGCTGCAGGGCGCGCCAGCCACAGACCTATCGGCGACCAATCCATTGGCCGAATTGCATTGAGTTAGAAAATAGCCGAATGCCGCGCGTTGCAGGGCATTGAGGAGGTCATCGTCCGGCAGCGTAGTAAGATGAGCTGGAGTTTCCGTGTCAATGCTCCGATTCTGAAGAGTTTTATGAGCTGTAAACTTCTCTACGCCGTGTACCCCTCACAATTCGGTCCGCCCGCTATCTGCGGGGCCTACCTGGCGCGGTGGACGCAGGACGGGGTGGGCGGAGAGCGCCTTGAATCCTGGGAAGACGGCATCTGCGCCGAGGCGCTCTTCGATGCGCAGGAGTTGATTGTATTTGGCGATGCGGTCGGTGCGCGAGGCAGAGCCGGTCTTGATCTGTCCGCAGCCCATGGCAACGACGAAATCGGCGAGGAAAGTGTCTTCGGTTTCGCCGGAGCGGTGGGAGACGATGGAGGCGTAATTCGCTTTGCGAGCCATTTCCACGGCTTCGACGGTTTCACTTACCGTGCCGATCTGATTGAGCTTGATCAAAATGGCGTTGCCGACTCTTTCGGAAATTCCGCGAGCGAAAATCTTTGGGTTGGTGACGAAGATATCGTCGCCGACAAGTTGAATGGTCTTTCTCTTTTCCATTTCTGCGGCTGGCGATCTGCCGAGTTCGTGAGTTAGGAGTTTCCAACCGTCCCAATCGTCTTCGGCGAGACCGTCCTCGATTGAAACGATGGGATATTGCTGGACCCAGGATTTCCAGAATTCGACCATTTGCTCGGAGGTGCGTTCGGACTTGTCGGATTTTTTGAAGACGTATTTTTTCTTGTCGCGATCGTAAAACTCGCTAGAAGCGGGGTCGAGAGCGATACAGATTTGTTCGCCTGGCTTGTATCCGGCGGTGGTGATGGCTTCGAGGACGCGTTCGACAGCTTCGACATTTGATTTTAGATTTGGCGCGAAGCCGCCTTCGTCACCGACAGCAGTGGAGTAGCCATTTTTCTTCAGCACGGCTTTCAAGTTGTGAAAAACTTCGATGCCCCAGCGGAGAGCTTCACGGAAATTGGGTGCGCCGAGTGGCATGACCATGAATTCTTGGACGTCCACGGAGTTATCGGCGTGCGCGCCGCCATTTAAAATATTCATCATGGGCACGGGAAGCGTGTCCGCAAACCTTTCTGACGAAAATCTGGCGAGATATTGGTAGAGCGGAAGTTCGAGCTGGGTCGCCGCGGCGCGCGCGGTGGCCATGGAGACGGCGAGAATCGCGTTCGCGCCGAATTTGGATTTGTTGTCAGTGCCGTCGGCTTCGATCATGCGGCGATCGACGGCGCGCTGTTCGGAAGCGTCCATACCGGCGATGGCTTTGGCGATGCCGGTGTTCACGTGGCCAACGGCTTTGAGCACGCCTTTGCCTAGATAGCGGGATTTATCACCGTCCCGAAGTTCAATGGCTTCGTGCTCTCCGGTGGAGGCACCGGAAGGGACGGCAGCACGGCCGATCGCGCCGCCTTCCAGACCTACTTCGGCTTCGACCGTGGGATTGCCGCGCGAATCGATAATTTCGCGGCCGCGTACGGTGATAATTTTTGTGGACATCATGCCCCCTGAAATGTTTCCCCGAAATTAATTCGGAAGACATTCTAAGCTTTTAACGAATCATAAAATACAGTTGAGCTATGCGAATTGTAACGGAACTGCGGTGTTTATTGCGATGACTTGGGCGATTGCATTTTCACGGCGACTAGGGGTTGCGCAAATGTGAAGACGACGATTACTTGCGAAGGGATGGTCGCGCCGAGGTGTTTTCCGGGTTCGAAACGCCACTGAAGGAGAGCGGTGGTTGCAGAGTCTATAAACGGGTCGGCGCCGCGTAATATTTTTACGGAATCGAGTTGGCCTTGCTGGGTGATGTCGGCTGAAAGAAATACGCTGGACTGAGCATTTGCGTCCGGCGGATATTCGGGTTCGACAGTGGCAACGGGGAGCGCGGCATGTTCGCGGGAATCTGAATAGGCGTTTTCGTAATTGTGAGTTTTTGGGGCCTTTGAAGCGGCGAGGCGCGGAACAAAATCGAATATGATTCCGATTCTAGGTTCTGGTGCAAGGCTGTCAGGACTCGCGCGGACAAAGGTCCAAGTGCGGACAGAGACTAGAGTTTTTTCGAGATAGGGAGCTTCGCCGTGGATGGTCTGGATGTCTGTGAGAGTTCCAGTGCTATCGATTCGCGCGTCGAGGATGACTTCACCGCCGAAAATGGACTGCGAGGGATAGGCTGCGGCAACTAAGGACAGCGCTTCCGGTACGGAAGAGTTTTGCGCATGCTCGGAGATGTCTTGATGATTTTGTTCTTCAGCGCGCAAACTCGTATGCCAAGCGATGTGTTTCTGCTGAAGTAATGCGATGGCATAATGAATCGGCAGGATTGCACCTACCGGCTGGCGCTCCGCGGCGACCATGGCAAGGGAGTTGTGGCCGAACCACTGGCCTTCAACAAAGCCAATGACCTTTTGAGATTCGGTGGAGATTACCGGAGCGCCACTTTGGCCTAGAACTACTTCGTGGCCCAAGATTAACAACTCAGTGTCACCCTTTCCCTTTTCCAATTGAGAAAATTCTGAGTCTAGAACTTCTCCGCGTGCGCGCATTTCCAGAGTGGCGTTGAGTGTGTAGGCTTCGCGAGGTTTAGACGGGAGAAGCGCTGCGGAGAACACCGTCTGACCTAGCAGCGGCCTATCGGGAGTCAGAGGCAAGTAAGAAACTTTGTAATTCCCTACGAATGGACTCGGTGAGACGCGCAAAATGGCTACATCATGTTCCCGATCGATGGCTACCAAAGTGGCTTGCGCTATTCGAAACTCGGAGGACGATTGGTGCAGCAGGACGTAGGGTTGTCCACCATGAAGCTGGCTAAGGACGTGGGCGGCGGTGATGAGGTAGCCGTCACTGTTGATGAAGAAACCGTTGCCGTAAAAAAGATAGTGATAGCCGCGATCGGAGGCGGATTGATCGACAGGATAAATGATGGGGCAGATCGCGTCGAACAGTTTTTCGTCATCGGGGGCCTGCGCACGCGTGCCAAGCGAAGTGAAAGGCCATACGATAGTCGCGAGGGCAATGACGGCTAGCACAAGCATTTTCTGATTGAGTTTCAGCGGCACTAAACCTCGTTGAAATCGTCGATGGACTGCCACCTGATTAGCATAGCCGTGTGTATGGGGTGCCCCAGCTGGCCCGAGGGACAGTTGCTGCTGACTTGATAACGGCGTTCGAGCGATGTGTTGACGGGAGACGTTGGTTTGACGCTATTAATTAGAGAGAGCCTGCGGGGAGATTTGTGGCGCGCGCGAGTAGGGCGGGGAGATCTTTTTGCGCTGCCGCTGGAGATCTCTTTCCCATTTCGCTTTCCAGCTCGCGGCGCGCGGCTTGTACAGTTTCTAATTGTGTTGGATTGGCGTTGGCGAGAAGGATTTCGGCGCGAAGGAAGCATGCGTAGGCTAAGTCTTTGGGCAGTTGATGACGGCGCAGAAATTGGCCATAGTTGAACCAATCGAAGCCTTCGGCGAGCGCATCGCCAGCCCTGGCGTCCAGGGCGAGACTGCGTTGATAGGATTGAGCGCCGGCTGACGCGTCATTTTTCTTTTCTTGAACGTCGGCCAGGTGAGCCAACGCGAGGCTTTCAAGTTTGGGATTGTTTGCTTTCTGCGCGAGGGTAATCGCGGATTGATAGCGCGTGAGGGCCGAATCGGAGCGATGGATCGCGGATTCGTCATCGGCTAGCTGAATTGTGGCGGAGATTATTTGGTCCTTAGTGGTGACGCGAGAATCTTCCGGCTGAGACGCAGCCAAGCGCAAGAAGATTTCCCAATGACGGGCAGCGGTTGCGGGCTCACCTCTTTGATCGAAAGCCTGGGCTAGGTAGAGGTGGGCGTTCGTCTCATTTGGGTTTACGTCCACCGCTTTTTGCCAGGAGTCGATAGCTCGATCGGGATTGCCCAGGCGGCCTGCTAGCAATCCGAAATTTACTAACGAGTCGACGTCACGGGGAAATGTTTGCAGCGTTTTTTGGTAAAGCGCGTAGGCATCGTCATAGTGGCCTGCTTCGATTAAGGCGCGAGCGTAGGATTGTTGCAGGCCAATATTATCCGGATTGAGTGCGACTGCTTGTTCCAGGGCTGTGAGGGCTTCGTCACGATTTCCCTCCTTTGCTTCAGCCAGGCCGATGCGGGCCTGTAGCGCGCTGTCGTAGGGATTCATGTCGGCGGCGCGTTGAAGAGAAGAAAGGTCAGCGTCATTGTTGCTGAGCGCGAAATGAATTTGGTCCATGCCGCCCCAGAGGAAAAGCAAGACAGCTACACCGATAGCGAACGCCGGCGCGTCAATATTGCGGCGGTCGGACTGTTTTTCGGCGGCGGCCTTTTTGCGAGGAGCTTTTTTCGCGACGGGCTGCGTTTGGGCTACAGGCGCGGACTTTGCGGCGCGGTCTACTAACAAGGAGGCCACGCGGGTGTCGCGCAGTTTCCACAATCTGCCATCAAGAATGAAATGATGGATGTTTACGACGGCCATGAAAATCAAGAAGCTGGTAGTGAAATCGAAATGAAAGATGTAACTCACCAGCCAAGGGCCGGGAATGAACAGGGCGATGCCGCCAGCTAAGAGCGTCAGAAAATAAATTGGCATGCGCCAATTTGATCGGCCGCTGGCGCGCGCTTCGCGACGCTGGTAGTAGCTGGTGATCCATATGTATTGGGTGGAGTGCAAGACGGCGAGGATTCCGCTGCTGTAGCGCGTTTGCGGAATTTGATACGCCGAGTGCAATTCTAGAAGCGTCGGTAGGACAAACCAGAGAAATTGCGTTATCGCGAGTGTGATTGGCGCAATCATTTCGCGAATGCCGTGCTTGTGGACCATGCGTTGAAAACCTAGCCAGGTGAAAACTGCGAAAGCTGCCCCGAGCGCGAGTCGCACGGCAAAAGTAAACTTTGCGGGAAGACCCAGTGAAAGAATTAATGGGTCGTTCGAGCCTCCGGTTTCGAAACTTGCAAGTAGCATCAGGTAAGAGGCGATGAACGCAGCGCGGAGCCAGCGGCGTTCCATAGCGGTAATTTCTGCGCCGCTTCGGCGGGCGAACATCATCAGGAGGCCGTAATTCTGTCCGCTGTAATGCCACGGACTCCAGCAAATGTAGAGCGTGAATACCCAAGGAAACAGGCGCGGAGACGCGTGCATCAAGATCACGGTGAGCGCGAGTAGCAGCGTGATGTGCAGCGTGAAAAATTTATACTTCTGGAAATTTTCGCGCGTGTGATAGGCGCGATAAATTGTGGCCATGAAGTGCGGATAATTGAAAACGAGGGCGAGCGCGTAGAAGGCGACGACCCAGGCGTGGGTATGCGTGGGCGCCATCCACATCGCTACGGCTAGAAGCGGAGCGGACCACGCGCCGCAGCCTACGAGCAGGTCGAGCCAGGGGCTGTAAATCCAAGGCGCGGGCGGGTGGGGAGCGGCTGGTGGAGTCGCTGCGCCATTGCCAGTTGAAGCAGAGACGGTTTCCGTGTCTACGAGCGTGGTCAAGCTGGATACCCGATATCATGAAATGCGAAGCGCGTGCCCACATCTGAGCTGGTTGCCATTGCTTCAGACAGCAGATCCCTCAGGGCGTGCGCAAAAGGCGCACTTCGGGATGACAACGAAAAACAAGTACACGCGAGCATCATCGAAGTTTACTTCCGCTCGAACGTTGTGGAGAGGCGCACTCACACGTGCATGTAGAAAGGGTAACTTCGTGTTTGGCGGGGAGCGCGTTGAGTAAGACGCGCTCAACTCGAGGCAGACGATATAGAACTGGCTAGATGCGTTTTGCGGCTTGGGATTTTCCCAAGACGAAAACGAAGACGCCCAAAGCGAGGAGCAATATTGTTAGGCCGATTATTTTTATGACGGCTAAAATTTTGTGGGGATCGTCTTCGGCGGGGAGTACGGAGAAGGCTATGGTGACCAAGGTAGTAGTGAAACCGAGGGCGCCCACTATTTTTGCGACGCAGGTGCCACCGGGAATTCGCATTATGTCCGGGCCGGGAGGCTCGCGCTGCAGGCGGATCAGCGAGGCGAACACGAAGAGGTAGGGTATGAAGTACGAAATGATTCCCATGCTCACGAGAACTTCATAGGCGCCATAAACGCTGGTCCCGGCCTGGCCGAGAAAGATAAAAAGAACCCCGCAGGCGGCCTGGACGAGAAGGGCGACATAGGGCGTGCCCCACTTGGGATGAATGCGCGCGAATGCCGGCGGGAGATAGCGATCGAGTCCGGCGACGAAAGGGAGACGCGCGGAAACGGCAAGCCAAGCGCCCATCGCTCCCAGATTGCTGAGAGTGATAAGCAAAGCAACGAATGAAACGAGTCCGATGGCGACGGCGCCGGAGAGGCCGATGCGTTCCACCGATTTGGAAATTGCCTGCATGATTCCCTGCAGGCCGCTTACCTGGTTGGCGGGGAGCGCAATGAGCACGGCGACGGTGCCGAGAATGTATCCGGTGGTGACGAAGGCTCCGCCGGCGAGCAAACCTCTGGGAAGATTCTTGCGTGCGTCGTGGATTTCGTCTCCCAGAAAGGAAGCGGATTCTGAGCCGCCGAGGGCGAAAACAATTGTGGCCATGAAGAGCACATCGTGAAAGCGCATATGCGGAATCATCGTGGTGGGCGTGAAGCTGGTGGCCGAGCCAAAGCGATGAAATGCAATGCCGGCGATGCCGAATAAAATTGCGATGGGAAGCCAGGTGCCGATGCCGCCGAGATTGTGCAGCCACTTCCCTACCGAGAGGCCGATGAGATTCAGAAAAGTCGCGAGGGCGAGGCCGAGAAGCGCGAAAAGCAGAAAGTAAGTTTTGTTATTTGAAAGCGATTGCCAGCGAGCGGGCCCGATATAGAGCGCGTTGCTAGCGGTGAAATAAAGTATCGCGGGATAGTAAGGAAGATTGCTGGCCCAGTAAGTCCAGCCGGTGAGGAAGCCAGGAAATTCTCCAAACGCGCGTTTGGACCAGACGTACAGGCCGCCTTCCTGCGGGTAGCGCGAGGAAAGTTCCATCACCGATAACGCGAGCGGGAGATAAAACGCGGTCCAGGCGATCAGCCAGATTACGACGGCGCTGGCACCTACGGTTGCAGCCGTGGCAATCCAGCGGAGGCTGATGCCGGTGACGATGTAAAACAGAACCAGGTCGCGAAAACCCATGGTCCGGCGGGGACGATTTAGGTTTTCGTTTTCGCTGGAGGTAAATTCCGCTGGAGCCATGGGCTTTAGGCGGACATCATGCTCCGAGAAGATTCAGAAAGCGAGCCCTCAGCGGCTTGAGCCGAAAGAGAGCTTCAGGGGCTTAAAGCCCGCATTAAAGGGCTACAGTTTCAGCGGGGTTGAAACCCCGCCCTTCCGTTTGCGAGCACGACGAATTTCAACACCTCTTGTTCGCGGGAGGAACCACTTCAGAACAATCGGGCATTAGCTATTTGTAACTCGCATTATTGAGCTTTCCCGCTGACCTTGGGCTTTTCGTCGTGTCCGTAATATTCATAGGCGGACATCGGCTTTTGGCCGCCCTTTTTCCAGACGCGATCATCGGCGGGAATTTTTCCCAGAGCACGCGCCATCTCGCGAATATGTGTAGCGACGGCTCCGCAACACGCGCCGATATAGTTCACGCCGATTTCGCGGGCTTTGGTTGCGTAGCCGGCCATTTCGCGACGGGTGAGTTGGTAAGGCTCGAGCTGATCGGGAAATGCGGCGAGGCTGGTGAAGTCGCGATGCTCGTGTGTGGTGCGATAGGCCACGGGCTGGCAGCCGATATAACCGTTCACGGCTTTGCGCATTTCTGTCATCAGGGGTAGCGTGTGTTCGGGGCTGCGTAGGCAGTTGATGCCGACGATGTCCGCGCCGGCGTCGGCTAAAGCTTTCGCGACGTCGGCGGCTTTCTTACCGTCGGGAGTGATATCTTCATTTTCGAAACAGACGGTGACCATTACCGGCAGCCTTGTTGCTTTAGCGCGCTCGACGGCGAGGAGAGCTTCGCCGAGAAATGAAAACGTTTCGCCGATGATGAAGTCAACACCTTCCGCTACCTGAACGTCGAGTTGCTCGTCGAAAGTTTTGCGCACGCGGTCGGCGGCGGCTTTGTCATTGGGCTCGTACATCCAGGTGAGGCTGAGGTTCCCGGCGACGAGACAACGGTCTTCGGCAGCTTTTTTCGCGATGCGAACGGCGGCGCGATTTAATTCTTCGACGCGCTCTTCCATGCCGACTGTCGCGAGCTTGTCACGGCTGGCGTAAAAGGTGAGGGCTTGCAAAACCTCGGCGCCGGCATCGCGAAATTCGCGATGGAGTTCGAGCAGGGCGTCGGGATTGTTTAGCGCCACTTCGGGCGTAAACGGGCCCGCACGGACCCGGCCGCGTTTTTCTAACTCGAGCAAGTAGCCACCGTCACCGAGGACGGGGCCTTCAGCCAGTTTTTCGAGGATTCCCCTTTTTTGCGGCTTTGCCATTTTGATCTCCTTTTGTCACTACAATTGCTCTAAGTAAAATCTAGCCGCTAGCTTTCTTTACACGGCCACTTTTCCAATCGCGCAAAGCTTTGTGGGCCGCGTTGTAACCTGGAGCGCCGGTGACTCCTCCGCCTGGATGTGCGCCAGCACCGCAAAGATAGAGACCGGCGACTGGCGTTCGATATTGCGCCCAACCGGCAACCGGGCGCATGAAAAAAAGCTGATCGAGGGAAAGGTCGCCGTGAAAGATATTTCCTTCGGTAAGGCCATAGGTGCGCTCAAGATCGAGCGGAGTGAGAACTTGACGCGCGATGATTGAACTTGGAACGTTAGGCGCGTACTCGGCGATTTTTTTCACTACGCGATCGCCGAGGAGTTCGCGTTTCTCATCCCAAGTGCCTTGGCGCAGGCGATAAGGAACGTACTGAATAAAGGTGGTCATCACGTGCTTGCCTTGCGGCGCGAGCGTGGAGTCAACGTTGGAGGCGACCACGCAATCGACCCATAGCTCTTCGGGAACATCGCCGAACTTCGCGATGTCGTAACAACGTTCGGCGAATGCGACCGAAGGCACCAGGGTGAAGAGCGAACGCTGTGGCGCCGACCAGTCCGGAGGCATACCGGTGACGCGGGGCTCTTCGCTAAGGACGAAGTTTACTTTGGCGCAGGGACCAGCCATTTTGATGCCTGCGATAGCGTGACGGAAATCTTCGGGTAGCTGGTTTGCGTCCAGCAGGCCTAAGAAAGTGCGTTTCGGATCGGCGTTCGACAGAACAATGCGGCTGGAAATTTCTGTTCCATCCTCTAGGATTACACCGCGGGACGTTCCGTCGCGGACATCGATCCTGGTGACGGGAGATGAGGTGAGAATCTCCACGCGAAACTTGCGGCCGGCGGACGCCAGCGATTGCGTGATAGCGCCCATTCCGCCGATTACGTGACCGTAGAAGCCTTGGACTTCGCCATCTCCGCCGCCGAGCAAATGAAAGAGCAGGCCAAGAGCAGAGCCCGGGTCGTAGGGGCCTCCGTGTTTTCCGTAGAGATTATTGGCGAGGAACATCGTTTTCATTTTCTCGGACTCATAATTGCGGTCGAGAAAATCGCCGAGGCTGCCGGTTAAAAAGGAAACAAGCTGAGACACTTCAGCGCTGGTCATACCGCGAAATCGTTTGCCTACGCGCAAAAGTTCCCAGAATCCGTCGGCGCCGTGAAGCGAAGGTTCGGGAGGGGGTTCGAGAAAAAATGGCTGGAGGTAGCGCGCCAGTTTTTTCAATTGCTCATCTACGCGAACGAAAGTCTCCGCGTCGCGAGCGGACAATTTGCGAAACTCAGTGACCGCGCGATCACGATCGGCCCACCATGGAACGACTTGTCCGTCGGGGAAAGGAACCACCAAGCTAGGATCGCACGGCATCATGCGCAGACCGTGCGCGCCAAGGTCCAAATCGCGAATCACAGTGGGGCGAAGCATGCTGGCGATATAAGAAGTGGTGGAAGCGCGGCAGCCGGGCGCAATTTCCTCGGTTACGCAGCAGCCTCCTACAATTTCGCGGCGTTCGAGAACGAGCGTGGAAAGGCCGGCTCGGCCGAGATAGGCGGCAGCGGTGAGGCCGTTATGACCAGCGCCCACGACGATTGCATCATAGGACTTGCGCGAAGGGGGCATTTCGTTTAGTATGACCGCCAGTCAGCAGCAACGCGGTACCACTTAGATAGCATATATAGGGGAATATTCCAATGACAGCTTCAGTCAATGACTTAAGGTCACACCCACACATCAAGCAACGCCGCGCCATATTGGAGAATCCAGTTCCGGGGAAAACTCACAGGCATCCGCGCATGGAAGCAAAACGCGAGCGCATCGTGAACGCAGCGATGCAACATTTTGCCGAACATGGATATCACGCCGCGCGCATCGAGGATCTTTCCGCGCAGTTGGACGTGGCCAAGGGTTCCATCTTCCAATATTTCGGCAGCAAGGGCGGATTGTTTTTGGAAGCTTACAAAAAAGCGGCGCGCTCATTTCCAACTTATCTGGATTCTCCTTCGCAAATTCGCGAGCGAGGATTTTTTGAAATTCTGCGCTATTGGCTGCTGAGAACGGAGCGGCTCGTTCGCGAAGACTGGATTCCGTATCGCGTGGCGCTGCTGGGAAATTACGGAGTGGATCTTAGTTTGAAACGGGAGATCAACCGGTTCTTGCTGGCGGAGGATCCTTACGGCAGCACCGCTTTCGTGCGCTTGGGAATTGGACGCGGCGAGGTTCGGGCTGACGTAGACTCAACCCTGATCGTTTCGATTCTAGACTGGACCATGGAACGGTTTCAAGACGCGCTGCTCACCGAGGAACTCGACCCCGGGCTTTTTCCGCACCCGGCGGACCCGCAGAAAAATCAGATGCGGATCAATCAGTTTTTGCTGGTGTTGAAGGGCGCGATAGGCGTGTAAGAAACGAATCACGCTCAATTGCCGCAACTTAGAGAAATCGAGAGGAGAAACTGCATGGAACAGACGGTGAAAGAAATTCTCGCTTCATATAATGCGTCGGCGCCGCTGGCTGAAGCGCACACGATTCCGGCACCGTGGTACACCGATTCGAGAATCGCCGATCTGGAATTGCAAAACGTTTTCTCGCGAACGTGGCAACAGGTTGGGCGCGCGGAGCAAGTTGCAAAGTCGGGGCAGTATGTTACGGCGACGGTGGCCGGCGAGCCAGTGGTGGTAGTTCGCGGCAGCGACAATAAGTTGCGCGCGTTTTTCAATGTTTGCCGGCACCATGCGATGACAGTGATGAACGAGCCCTGCGGACACACGCCGCACCTACGTTGCCCGTATCACGGATGGACCTACAACCTGGAAGGCGAACTCCGTGGAATGACGGAATTTGAGGGGGTTCGCGAGTTCGAGCGCTCGCAAAACGGATTGATACCCATGAGAGTGGAGACCTGGGAGAAATTTGTCTTTGTGAATCTGGATCCGCACGCAACGTCACTCGTTGATTTTCTTGGCGCGCTGGTGAAGCTGGCGCAGCCGCTAGAGTTTGGCGATTTGAAATTCGTGGAGCGGCGCAGCTACATATTGGACTGCAACTGGAAAGTGTACGTGGACAACTTTTTGGATGGCGGATACCACGTGCCGCACATGCACAAGGGACTGAACAGTGTTTTGGACTATACGAATTACACCATTGAAAATGTGGATCACTGCTGCGTGCAATCGAGTCCGGTTACGGTAGACAGTTCATCGGAGGCAAGCGCGGCCAACACTCGTAAGGGTGACCGCGCTCATTATTTCTGGCAGTATCCCAACTTCATGCTGAATTGGTACGAAGGATATTTGGATACCAATCTTGTGCTACCGATGGGCGTTGGACGCTGCGAAGTGACTTTTGATTTTTATTTTGGGGATACGAGCGAAGCAAATATGGCGTACGTTCGCGAAAGCATGGGAGTGAGCGAGATCGTGCAGCAGGAAGATATCGTGATTTGCGCCGGAGTTCAGCGTGGGCTCAGTTCGCGCGCGTATCAGGCTGGGCGGCTTTCGGTGCGGCGCGAAGCTGGAGAGCATTTGTTTCATCGACTCCTAGCTGCGGATTTGAAAGATACGCGGGTAGCCGTGGCGCGCTGAACACGCTAGTTCCAAGACCATTGAACGACCACTCCCCAATTCAACTAATCGAAAATCACCGTTTTATTACCGTATAGCAAAATGCGGTTTTCGATGTGCCAGCGAACAGCGCGAGAGAGGACAACTTTCTCAAGGTCGCGGCCTTTCTGAATTAAATCTTCCAAAGAATCGCGGTGGGAAATGCGCACGACGTCTTGCTCGATGATGGGACCATCGTCCAGAACTTCAGTAACGTAATGGCTGGTGGCGCCGACAAGTTTGACGCCGCGTTCAAAGGCTTGATGATGCGGCTTGCCGCCGACAAACGCAGGCAAGAATGAGTGATGGATGTTGATGATGTGGTGTGGAGGATACTGGCGAATGAAATCCCAGGACAAGACCTGCATGTAACGCGCGAGGACGATTAAATCGATTCCATGAGGCCGCAGGAGATTTAGTTCGCGGCGTTCGGCGTCGGGCTTATTTTCTTTTGTTACGGGGATTACGTGCAGGGCGATTTTGTAAAAGTCTGTCCAGCGGCGCGCGTCTTCGTGATTGCTGATGACGAGCGGAATCTCGCAAGCGAGTTCTCCGCTGTGCCGGCGATAGAGCAAGTCGGCGAGGCAGTGGTCGTAGCGCGAAACGAAAATGGCAACTTTAGGACGATAGCTGGAAAGCGCGACGCGCCATTTCATGCCGAAGCGGTCCGCGATGGGCTGGAATTCCTTGGCGAAATCCCGCATGTCGATGGAGAAACCGGCCAGATCCCATTCCACACGCATTAAGAAGAGATTCCGCTCGTAATCCTGGTGCTCGTCGGCGTGAAGAGTATTTCCGTTGGCGCGATAAATGAATTCGTGGACGGCGGCGTTGAGCCCTTTTTGGTCGGGACAAATGATGAGCAAGATCGCGCTGTTTTTCAAAACATGCTCCGGAATTCAGTTTCTCGCGGCAGTACTATTGATGATCTCTCGGAATGGTGTCGTCCCAGCTTTTTTCGCGAATCAGTTTGCCATTCTCGGTGAGATGACGCTCGGAATGATAATAGAAATGGTGGAGGTCGCTGCTGAGGTCGATGATCACACTCCAGACCAAAGTGCGACCGGGCAATTCGATCGTTGTGGAACCTTCGGCGTGGATCGAGCTTTCGTCAGGATGGTCATCACCGAGAACGTAACTCATCTGCTCGTGATCTTTCATGCGACCCCAGGGATATTGGCTTGCATCATCTCCAATCCAGGAAATACGCGTGATGCCAGTGAGCAAATCGTGTGTTTCGGTCCAGACCTGAGGCGGCCAGGTGTCGCCTTCAGATTTCACACTTTCGAGGGGTGGTGTTTCTTCAGGCGCGGAAAAATACGGGCGCGCGGGCGGCTCCAACGGGACGAGGGGAAGTTCCAATCGAGATGCTACGGCGCCGCCGAGTTGCAACGACGTGGTCATTGGGAACGGTGTTGGCCAAATCATCGGCCAGATAGCGTTTGATATAGCGAGACGAATGCGATGTCCGCGCTCGAAAACCCAGCTTGTGAGGTGGAGTTCGATTGGAAGCGAATACACCTGCCCCGGAACGAGATCTGTCGGATCGGAGCGCGAGTCTCGTTGCGCGCCGCTTTGGCCAGCGCCGGTGACCATGGTCACGGTGCCATCGGGCGCGACATCTGAAAGACGCGCGAACCAATTCGCAAGCGTGGCGCTCGCGGAAACTTGCAAGAGCGCTTTGGGCCATCCGAGAATTGCGGTGTCTTTTTCTAACGGCTCAGAATCGTAGACTAGGCTGAAAGCGTCGATGGGACGTTGATCAGTGGTGAAGTCGCCCCACCAAAATCCAGCTTCGGCCCCGATGGTTGAGACGTACTTTAATTGTTCCATTGCCGCGACCGGGACTGAATCGCGCAGTGAATGATTCGATGAAAGGTAAAGAGTCTGCGTGTGCGCGTTGGCTGGGGGAAAACCATTTTCAGCGCGCCAATCCCCGGGAATTTCCGCGATGTTCGGATCGGGCGGATACCAGTGGCGCATGTAAACTTCGAAACGCGGTTCGTCTAGAATGCCGTTCTGCTTTCCTTTTAGCCAGTAATCCCACCAGCGCGTGGCTTGCATACGCCATTCAATGCTTGGGCCGGGCTGTGCATCGTGTGGAAAACTGTGGTTCCACGGGCCGAGCAGGGCTTTTACCGGCGCGCTTTTTGCGCGTTCGAGGAATCGGCCGATGCTGTCGCGATAGCCGTCGAGGAAACCGCCGATCATAAAAGTCGGCACTTTGTATGCAGCGTACTGGTCGCCGGAGATCGAAGCGCGTTGCCAAAAGGCGCCGTCGCGCTGGTGATGAAGATAGAGAAGAAACCAGGGTGTGGCATCGAAGCGCGGCGCGAGAGACTTTTCGTCGATGGGAAAATCCGGGGCGCGCGTGATGCCGATCTGCATATCCATGCCGAGTTCGAATTCATCGACGTGCATGAGGCCATCAATGTAATGAATATCGTCGTGGAAAAGATCCTCGGTGGCACACATCGCGATGATCGCTTTCAGCGCCGGGGGATGCAGGTTCGCCAACTGAATGGCGTTGAAACCTCCCCAGGAAATTCCCATCATGCCAACGTTGCCGTTGGACCAGGACTGCTTGGAAAGCCAGTCGATTACTTGGAGGCCATCCTGCTGTTCTTGATCGGAATATTCGCGATCGGGAGGATTTCCTTCGCTCGCGCCGGTGCCGCGGATGTCCACACGCGCTGTGACGTAACCGCGTTTTACAAAATAGGAATGGAGTTGCCAGTCGCGCGATAGAGTCCAATCATCCTTGCGGTACGGCAAATATTCGAGGATCGCTGGGAATTTTCCACCGTGCTCGGCATCCCGCGCGTCTGACTGGATCGGACCGCTTGGCATGTAGAGATTCACGGCCAGGCGGATGCCGTCTTTCATGGGGATCCACGCCTGGACGATTTTCACCTTGTCGTAGCTAGTCGGGTAAGGAGCAGGTCCTTCTAACGGCGTGACCATCGGACCGCCGCCGGCAGCAATCGTTAACTTGAAGTCCAGCTCCACTTGAGCTCCAGGATCCAGCAATAATCGCTCTTTGTGGGCGATCGCGAATCCAGTGTCGTGTACTTGGACATCATAGGTTCCGGGTTCCAACTGGATTGTGTAGATTCCGTCGGCGTTGGTCTCGACAATGTATTTTTTATCCCACAGGAATTCTACGGATGCTCCGGAGATTTTGGCGGCGCTCGGATCGGTAACCACCCCATGGACACTAGCCGTTTGGGCTGGCTCTTGCGCCTGGTTCGATGGCGAAGTATGCATTCTCGCGCGAAGGGGAAGACAAACTGCAGCAATCAGAATTGCTGCTACGCCCGCGAGTTTAGTGGACCGGTTCACGTCTTTAGTTCTTCTTGAGGTGCAAGGCTACCACACGAGGGAGTCCAGTTAGAATTCCGGATGGGATGGAAATGTTGAACCGGAATGACTGGCGGTCGGGTCTGGGCGCTTATTACAAGATGGCGCGCACGACTCCGCCGTCTACACGAACGGCAGCACCATTTGTGGCGGAAGCTAGCGGACTAGATAGATAGACGATCATGTTAGCGACTTCATCTGTGCTTGCGAAACGCTGGAGGAGCGAAGACGGGCGAATATTTTTGAAGAATTCTTTCTCGAAGGCTGTGGAGTCAGAACCTTTTTGCGCGCCCATTTGCGAGATAAAAGTTTCGACGCCCTCAGACCTGGTGGGACCGGCCAGCACGCTGTTCACGGTGATGCCGGTGCCAGCGACCGTTTCGGAAATGCCCCGAGCGACGGCGATTTGCGCTGTCTTGGTCATGCCGTAATGAATCATTTCAGCAGGAATTTGGACGGCTGATTCGCTGGAAACGAAAATGATCCGGCCCCAGTTTTTTCCGCGCATGCCGGCGAGATAGTGACGTGAGAGGCGCACGCCGCTCATGACGTTGGCTTCGAAGAAGCGCATCCAATCCTCATCAGGAATTTTCTCGAAGGGCTTGGGCTCGAAGATCCCCATGTTGTTGATTAGAACATCCACGGTTCGAACTGATTGGATCACTTTCGCGCAACCTTCTCGATTCGAGACGTCCGCGGCGATTCCTGAAATATCGGCGGTGGGATGAGTTTTGCGAATTTCGGCGATGGCGGAATCGACGCGTTTTTGGGTTCTTCCATTCACCACGACCGACGCGCCCTCACCGGCCAGTTCTTGCGCTGTGGCGAAACCGATTCCAGCAGTGGAACCAGTTACCAGAGCTTTTTTGCCTTTCAATTGTAGGTCCATGGATTCCTCTCAATTTTCGTCCGGATGATGGATGCTCGTGATTGGCACAAGGATTCTAAGCCAAGAACTTGGGGTGTTGATACTGGAGGATTGAACGACGGAATGTTGCAAGTGTTGCGATTATAGTTTCGCGGAGGATTCCAGCAATTTTCTCCAAAGCGACAGATGATTAAGCGACGGAGCGTGCGTGTGGTCAAGCTGGAGAGGAGTGATAGAAATGGCACCATCGCGAATGGCGGCCATATCCGTGTCGGGCTCGATGCCCTCCACAAGCTTCTGCTCGTGCAACCAGAAATAGCGACGGCCGCGAGGGTCGGAACCGGGCTGAAGCACGTTGCGCGTGATCTTCGAGGATTGCTTGGTGAAACGTACGTCGCCGGTCCACGGATCCGGCACGTTGACGTTCAGCAAAATGCCGGCCGGAAGACCTTCCTTGATGATGAGCGGCACGAGCCTGAGCATAAAGTTTGCCGCCGGAGAGAAGTCGATTTCCTTCGTGCGATAGGCAACCGAAACGGCGATAGAGGGCACGCGGTTAATGGCGCCTTCCATGGCTGCACCAACGGTTCCCGAATAATATACGTTCTCGCCCATGTTACCCCCGCGATTAATGCCGGAGATAACCAAGTCAGGTTTCTGTTTGAGCAGGGTGTGAAACGCGAGTATGACGGCGTCGGCGGGCGTGCCCTCGATGGAGTATTCGTTCTCCGCGATCTGATCGCAGTAAATCGGCTGGCGTAGCGTGAGAGATTGCGCCGAGGCGCTACGTTCGTGCGAAGGCGCGACAACCGTGACTTCGCCGATGGGCGTGACGGCTTGGACAAGCGCGCGAAGGCCGGCGGCATGAATGCCGTCGTCGTTGGTTACGAGGATACGCGGTTTCGTTAGATTATCCGGCATGGAAATATCCGCGCGGGCAAAGCACCTTTCGAAGTTCTTCAAAAATTACCGAGAGAGGAAGATGGTCGGGACGACTGGATTCGAACCAGCGACCTCACGCACCCCAAGCGTGCGCGCTACCAGACTGCGCTACGTCCCGACCGCTTTCGACAGCAATCAGCGTATCACTCGCGTTCGAGAAGGGTCAAGACAGCGAGGAGTTCTTCGTGCAAATCGAGTAAGAATTTACGTTGCGCGCGCGATGGAGGCTCGCGACGAGCGATTCGTTCCGGAGCCACAGATTGTTCGGCGCCACTTTCGCCTATTGAGCTGCCTGCCCCGCCATTTGCGGCGGCCTGATCGGCAAGATGTTTGCGGGCGCCGACGATAGTGAAACCTTCGTCATAGAGAAGGCGCTTAATCTCGAAAACGGTTTCGATATCCTCGCGACGATACAGCCGATGACCACTGGGGCTCTTCACGGGTTGAAGCGTAGGAAATTCAGTCTCCCAATAGCGCAAAACAAAGGTTTTTGTGGCGGTAAGGCGGCTGACTTCTCCGATGCGGAACAGACTCTTGTCGGGAATCGGTGAATTCGCTGGAGCTTGAGCAGGAGTAGCCATAGATTTCCTTATCGTAGGCCGATTTCGCCCCGTGTCAACCCCCATCAAAAGTGAGTGTGAAAAGTCTCAGAATCGCGTATACAGCGAAAATTGCTGTTATCGGATGCTTTAGCTCGATCAGATGCTTTTAGAATAATGGCCTGGAGAATGTCAACGAGTGTCGATCTGCTGTTTTGGAAAAGAGTTTTTAGAGAGTAGGTTTCTCTGCGGGAAACCTCGAAATTTGACCTAGTCGAATCGAAGGTAAAAGTCAGATCTTCTTTTCAGCTACTAATTCACTGATGAATATCCGACACTAAATTTAGTTTCGGTCCGCGGATGAGTTCCTAAATCGTAACAACATGTTCTAGGCATCGCAATCGGGTGTCGAGTTTATTGACACATCTAAGGTTTTAGGTGGAGGAACAAACTCTCCTCGCCGGATTCGTTGTAAGCGCTCAAGTTGGTTGATCGCTCGATATAATTTGTTCTCGATCGCAGTCTCGTAGCGCTGAAAACCCGTAACTAAGGTAATGGCGCTGCGCGCCCCTACAGCTGCAGGCAGTCCACGCTCGATGATCGTGGTGAACTCCGACAAGTCTGGGATAATATCCTTCTTCACCGGGGGATGAAGTTCTCCAGTAATGTACTCGGCCTCAAGCCTTCCGGCTCGATGCAGCCTGATCATGTGGAAGGCAATTCGCTGTACAAGGAACTCTTCCAAATCTCCGACAGGGCAATATGCATCTCTGAGCCGCTTGACCAAGGCTTCATACGCCTCTAAGTCATCGAGTTCGGTTATGCCCTTTGCCGATAGGCCATGCTTCACCGCGTTTAGTCGGGTCGAAGTCGTGTCATGTGGACCACTTGATTGCTGCGCATTCCTGCGATTTGAATCAGCTTTGTCCACGAAGGCCTCCTTCTCAAAAGACTTGCTCTTGTCAAGAGACTAATTCTGCACGCTTTTTTGCTTGACTAGTCGTTTAGCTTCACTGCCACAACTCCTATCTTTTTCTTGGTTACTTTTTTAACAATTTTGCGCGTAGTCAGAATAGCCTGATCCTGATGTGCCGGAGAAATCTGACCTTTCCGAACAGTTCCGCTGCTCTTAACGTTCGCGTAAATTTCGAGCAAAGCTTCTTCGTCACCCATTTGCACCGTGAACTTGGAGGTATTTGGTTGTCGCATCGTTTCGAGCACGGCCAGCTCGGCTTCATCGCGAACGTGCATTGCTGCCTGAACATCCATCAGTGCGTCATAAGCTGTA